>Ga0181604_10001908_pt1 | contig 18264 bp, 10 predicted proteins | sample 041ome_12_FD_148663 | JGI IMG/M metagenome (GOLD analysis project Ga0181604, IMG submission 148663) | Coastal salt marsh microbial communities from the Groves Creek Marsh, Skidaway Island, Georgia - 041410US metaG (spades assembly) | ecosystem: Environmental > Aquatic > Marine > Intertidal zone...
AAAAAATAGACCTTGTCCACTTTAATGACTCTAAAGATGGTTTTGAGAGCTCAAGAGATCGCCATGAGAATTTAGGGAAAGGAAATATCCCTAAAGCTGAGCTTGAATATGTGATTAAAAACTGCAAAACAGATATTGTTGTGGAGACCCCAGGTGGTTTAGAGGAACAGAAAAAAGATATTGCGTGGATTAAACGTCGTCTAAAGAAATGAATTACTTACCATCCAACCTTGAATTTAGGGATGGGGTCGCTTTTATCGGAGAGACTTCACTGCTTGATGTAGCCAAAGAGTACGGCACTCCCTTATATGTCTATGACTGGGAACATCTCAGAGATAATATTGATCACTTTACAAATGCGTTTGGTGAGGAGACATACTTTAGATATGCAGCAAAAGCGTTTATCTGTAAAGCCTTAGTTAAAGAGCTAGATGAGAAAGGCTGGGGAGTAGATGTTGTCTCTGGTGGAGAGATGGCAACAGTACAAGCTGTTACTGGAACCTTAGAAAACTCTTTATTTAATGGGACCTTTAAGCATAAAGATGAGATTGAGTTTTTTATGCAACATAACGGAGGTCATATCTCTGTTGATAATCGTTTTGAGATTCCAATGTTAGAAGAGGTTGCAGCAAAATTAGAGAGAAAACAACCAGTGATTATGCGTATAAATTTAGATGTTGGAGCCGAGACCCATCCAATGGTGTTGACTTCAGGATACGATCAACAGTTTGGCATCTCCATTGGCTTTGCTGAAGAGGCATTACAACAGATCTATAACTCAAAACACTTACTCTTTTCTGGAGTTCATGTACATATTGGAAGCCAGATTAAAGACCCAGATCGCTACAAAAAAGCAATGAGCGAGTGTGCAGATTTTTTGAATGCTCATCCAGCAAGTGTAGAAAGAGAGATAGTCTTTGATGCTGGTGGAGGATTCTTTTCACCCTACGCAGGTGATGAAGTAGACCATGAATTAAAAGTGTATGCTGATGCAATCCATGAAGGGATTAAAGAACACTGGAGTGGATCCTATAAAGTCATGATTGAACCAGGAAGAGCGTTAGTGAATAATCCAGGAGTTATTTTATATACTGCTGGTGCTATTAAAGATGATCGAGGTGAAAAACCGTATATTTTGGTTGATGGTGGTATGTCAGATAATCCAAGGCCTGCTCTCTATGGAAGTGAACATAAACTCTTTAATATCTCTAGTGGAAAAGCTGGAGAAGATGTTGTTCATGCAGTTTCTGGTAGACACTGTGAAAGTGGAGATTTATTAGTCAAAGATGCCATGTTGCCAAGTGATACTGTGTCTGGAGATATTTTAATGTCTACCTCTACTGGTGCATATACCTTTGCTATGGCAAGTAACTATAACCGAGTACCTAAATCCGGAGTAGTTGCAGTGACTAATAGTGGTGTAGTTGAGTTAGTAAATAGGCAAAGTTTTCAAGATACGTTTATTAACGATATATAAACTAATCGACAACAAAGATAGATTCTGATTTAAATATCTTTGATAGAATTAGTTCATGACCATTGAAAGATTTGACATAAAACATACGATGTGGCGTAAAAAAGTAGATAATTCTATTTTTTCATCTGGGCATATCGTAATTCCAAAAGCATATGTTAAACAATGGAAAATACCTTCAAAGTTTCAAGATAATGGTAAGAATGCTGAAATGTGGCCAGTTCAAATTAGATTTAATTCTAAATTATACGAGGGTAAAGTATTTTACAGACCACCAACTAAGGCTCGACCTAGTGTTCAACATAAAATTCTCATACATGATAATTTAATAGAAGATTTAAAAAGAGCATTTCCTATGAGTCACATTAGGTGGCTCGAAGTTGAGTTGAGAAAACAAGATGGAAAAAAAGCAGCACAAGCTTCACAAGAAACTGAAAGAGAAACACCTTTTTGGGAGTTTTTAGATATTGAATTTGATCATGAAAATAAATTATTTATATTTACGGATTACTTTAAGCAAGACCCTTATTTTCCTGAAGTATTTAAACACTTAATCGGGTCTCCTAAAGTGAAGCAGATTGAGGGTTCAATCTTTAATAACTTTGAAAATATAATTAATCAAGACTGGAAAGAAAAACACCATTTGACGACTGAATTAGGCGCAAAGAATGTAATTTATTTTTTATTAGATGAAAAAAATAAACTGATATATGTTGGTGAAACTGGACAAGATTTAAAAATAAGATTATCAGATAAAGAACACTATAAGAATGCAGGTATTCCCAACTGGACACATTACAGATTTGAAGTATTGCCTGTGAGTATCGGTACAAAAGCAAGAAAAGAAATTGAAAATATGACAATCAGAGCATACGCAACATTGTTTTCAAACACCAAAGACGTTAAGAGTATAAAGATTTCAAATTATAAATTAGTTAATCGAAAAATTAAAAACTAAACTTTTTCTAACCTCTCATGATGAATCGGGAATGTAGAAATTAAGAGCTCTTCAGTGTTACCTCTACCACTATTTTTTGCACTAATTGTTTTTGTAATATTAAATTTGTACGCATTTAAACGTTTATTTTTTTTATTTTTATCGACAAATAAATCTAGAGACATCTTGTTGAAATTATTAGTAAATACTACATTGTTGTTTTCATTCTTGATTAAATTTGAAAAGTCATTACTTAGCTTTATGTGTGAATCTTTATTAAAACCTTCGACACTGTAATCAGTAAAATTAGCTGTTTTTGAATTAGGTATGTAAGGGGGATCTAAAAAAATTAGATTATTTTTAGGTTTTCTACCTCTTCCTTTAAAAGGTTTTACATTGCTGTAATCATCACATGTGAAATTTACTTTTGATAAAGCATCTCCTGCTGCATCAAGATTTTCATTATCAAATAATTTCTTTTCTACTGGACTGCCCATTGGGATATTAAATCTGCCTTCAGAATTAACTCTATACATCCCATTAAAACCAAGTTTGTTTAGTGCAAGAAATTGTGCAGCAAGCTTTGCCTTTGATTCAGGTCCTGTTTTTTTATCTTCTGCAACAAAATACTCCCAACTATCATTGAAACTCTCTCTAAAGTTGATGTACTGTTCTTTTCTTTTTTCAATGTCTGCATTTAGGTTATTAAATTTACTTTCAATCTTTTTTGCTTCTTTTTTAAGAATATTTCTTGCATCTTCATTAGATATAACATTATAAAAATTTACTACCTGAGGTACTACATCATTTAAGTGTGCATTTTTCAAAAAACCTTTACTGTACAAAGAAAAAAATATTGCCCCTCCACCAAAGAAAGGTTCATAGTATGTAAAAGGAGAATCTATATTTTCTGCAGCAGATTGAATAATTTCAACTATTTTTCTTTTTCCACCAACCCATTTAAGAGGAGGTATTAACGAATCTTCTTTTTTTTGGCTCATTTCAACTATGTTAATTTAATTTTCAAAAAAATTATCACTATTTAATTTATAAGATTGCTGTGACATTTTTATTATTACATTTGAAAATCTTTGAACTATTTGTGAAAATAAAATATGGGTCACTTTGAAGATCATCGCTATGGCTCTTTTGAGGGAGATTGGGTAAATTTTTTTTTAGATCTTGGAAAACAAATAGCCCAAAATCTCACCGGAAATAGTCGTATTGTTTTATTGGTTCCTTCAGTTAAAGTAGCTCCTTTTCTAATTAGCCTAGGAGCATGTAGACATTTTCTTGATAGTGACATATCAACTGGATTTTATCCAATTCAAGAAATCTGGGATGAATTACAGTCGACTGAGATGGGTACAGAAATTCATGTTATTGATAAATCATATGGATTTGAAGTAGTAAAAGGAAAATTAACAGACCTGTCAAAGGAAACATTTTCTATAGAAATCAGTAGTCAAGCCAATGCAGTTAAAAGAGCATGGATGTATAACGAAAATATTACGCCAAATATAGACGTATCAATCGTGCGAGGAAGTAATTATAAACTTCCAGAAAAAGCAAAGTTTGAAAAAGGGGACCCAAACCTTAAATTACTTGGAAAGTTTTATGAAGGACTCGATCCTATGGGTGTTTTAGGGCTTCCAAATAACCTTATCCAAATAGTAGGAAATAAAAATTTACTTAATGAGGAATCTAATAAGGTATTTTATTCTGAAGATGTGAAAGGATGTTTTGCAGATTTAGTCATAACAAAAGGTTCTTTGACTAAAGAAAGGGAGTTAACCCACATATGTTCGGCTAAAGAAGAAAATTTAAAGAAAGAAGCTAATTTATCAATATTCGTCAATTCAAAATATACAAATATACTTAACTTGATTGATTGGACTAACAACTTTCCCCAAGTTTTTATTATCCCAAGAACTGCTCCAAATGTCATTGAGATTGTAGAAGCGTTTAATGAAGAGTTTTTTTCAAAGAGCGAGGAATTGCTATTTGATGGACTTAAAATTCCTGTAGCTTGTGATGTTATGAGCTACAAGGTTTAGCTATGTTGGATAATATTTGGGATTTAGATAATGCCATATTTTCTGGAATAAAAGTAGAGTCCTTAAATCTTGAGACCATACACAATGGAATTGAACAGTTGAAAAAACAGCCAGAAGTAAATAGAGATGAGATATTCTGGGATGAAACTCTCCACTGCTTATACACGATTAGATGGCAGTGGCTTAATGTTGCAGCCCCATTTAATTCAGAATCAGAACACCTAGATCAGAATATTCAATTATTTGAAAACAAAGTCCTACAAGCCAAAAAGTTCAATTTTCTTTCTTATGAGTTAATGAATGATTTGTTAAACAAAATTATAAAAATTAGGTCTTCAGATAAATCTCCCTTAACAGATGAGTTAATAAAAGATTTGGATAAACAGAAGAAAATATGCTTAATATCTTCAACTTCGAATAATACACATTTAAGAAAAATGTCAGAAATTTCTAGAAATTGGGATGTAAAAACGATAAACCAGTACAGAAATGAAGATTACTATGATGAAGCATATATATTTGGTGAACTAAATCATGTTTTAGGAAGAGGGAAATACTCTGACGGATCAGACGAGTTTATTTTTACTTCACCTCGGGCTAGAGAAAATTTTTGGGTTCACTATGAATGGACTAAATTGTCGTGGGAAGTATCTATAAAGCTTGATGGTTACGAAAGCAAAATTAATGCTTTGCTTGATGGAAGCGAATTATTTACTGAAAAACCAACAAGTTCAGCAGATTCATTTGATTTTACACCAAAAATTAATGAGGAAAAATATAAAAAATTAATTGTAGAATCTTTGCGCACCCATCAAGATGGTGAAGATCATGAATCAAGCACAACACAGGCATATTGTTTTTTATTATCTGAAAAATCAAGTGATAATAATTTAGCTGCTTTCGTCTCTTCTGACGGCACTCAGACCTCGATGGCAATATCAGATTTTGATGGTGATGGTACTTTAGATATTTGGAGATTTAAACCCCAAGATATCAAGAAAGGTATGTACATTTTAAGACGTACGGACTCCGCTAAAAGAGATGTAATAGAAGAACTTGCAGATCAGTCTCTTGGCGTAGAAGCAGTAAAACTTAGAAACTCTCAAAAAGAATGGAAAAAACAATTAAGTCAAAAAGTTAATGAAACTGGCATGAAGGAATCAGTTAGAGAACTACAAAACATGGGATGTAAACCAGCAAATATTTCAAATATTAAAAGGTGGATTTGGGAGTCTTCTATTAAAACAAGTAAAAAGTCTGATTTTTTCTCTCTCATGAAATTCTCAGACCAAGAACATATGGCAGAAGAATATTGGACAGATATGAGAAAAATTAATGCTGCTCATGGGCAAGCGGGTAGAGACTTAATGGGTCTTCTAAAAGATAAGATCGAAGAAGTGGATGCAAATGAAATTATAGGTAAAACAAAATATGAATTTTCACTCTCAGACGAAAAAAACCTTGGCACTATGTCTGCTTATCAAATTTCTGATAGGCTAGAGGAAGTTATTGAGGTTCCAAGATCTTGGTGTTACTGGGGAGTTAGAGAGTTGTAATATGTCTAGAATGATCCCACCAAAACCGATTAATCCCAAAACTCCTTCTGGAGAAAAAACTGTTTTTAAGCGCTTTAGAGATGATGATGCATTCGAGAATTGGTTTATATTCCATAGCTACCATCTAGAAGAACATGAACGCAAAAGGGAAAGTGAAGCAGATTTTATAGTATTTGTACCCAACAAAGGTATTGCTGTTGTTGAGATTAAGTCACATAAAAAAATTAAATATAAAGAAGGTTTATGGCTTTTTGGTGAAAAAGAAAAAGAAGAACAAGATCCATTTCAACAATCACAGGAAGGAATGTACGCAGTTAAAAATATATTAGAAAACCATCCAAGTACGCCTGAAAATATTTACAAAACTCCTTTTGTATATTTAGTCATCTTTCCAAATACAAAATTCAAGCTCTCCACTTCAGAATACGACTCCTGGAGGCTTTGCGATGCAGATGATTTGAATAAAACAAGTTTAAGTAAATTTATTTTACAAGGACTTAATAAACAAATTAAACATGACAAAGGAAGAACATCAGGAAGCAAATTTGACAGAAGGACTTTAGAAATTTCAACTTCTTTACTTAGACCAAATATGATATCAGAAATTGAAACCCATGAAGAGAGAAATGAAAGAATCAACAAAGAAATTATTACTTTAACCGCCGAACAAAAAAATGCAATAGATACTGGAGTATTAAATCAAAGAATTTTAATTACTGGACCTGCTGGAACAGGCAAGACTCTTATTGCAACCGAGTTAGCTGGACATAAGTCAAAAGAAGATAGTAAAGTTCTTTTTCTTTGTTTTAATAAGTTACTTGCAGAAAATTTAAAAAATAAATATTTAGATCAGAAATTTGATATCTATAATTTCCATAGCTTTTTACTAAAAAACTCAACACTTTCTGTACCTTCTAATCCAGATGAGAATTTTTATAATAATATATTAATAAATAATTCTTTTGACTATGTCATAGAGCATGACATAGTCTATGACTATTTAGTAGTTGATGAATTTCAAGATCTTTCATCAAAAGATATATTCATTTACTTAGATCGAATTCTTATGGGTGGACTTGCTGCTGGGAACTGGACTTTTTTAGCAGATTTTGAAAAGCAAGTCTTATTTAAAAGAGGAGGAGATCCTTATGTTGAGTTAAGTGAATTTTTAAACCAAGATCCTCCTCAAAAACCTTTAAGAGTAAATTGCAGAAACACACCTCAAGTTGTTGAGATGATAGAGGAATTTACAAGATTAGAACCATATTATGAAACCAATAGAGAAGACGTATTTATAAAATCTTTAGTTAAGCCTTATGACAATATAAATGAGCTTACAGAAAATGTAACTCAATCAATTAACAATTTACTACAAGATTATGAAAATAAGGATATTCTTTTACTTACCCCAACATTAGATGGGGCTATTAACAAGTTGCAAGATGCAAATATTAAAACAATGCCTTACAACTTAGACAATATTCAAAAAAACTCAGGCCCTTATTACTCAACAATAAAAGCATTTAAAGGTTTAGAGTTCAATGTTGTAATACTTGTAGATTTTGAAAAGGAAAATTTTATTTCAGATAAAGACTTTACGGACCAACTTTATACAGGTCTGTCCAGATCTCTTGAGACTGTGCACTTACATTATAGTTCTAATTCGAGCAGCCTTATTTTTGGAGCATAATTATGGATAAAAAACATATAAAAAATAGAGATAAATTAATTAATTTCATAAAGTCTGACTTGGTGGGGCCTATGAAGGATTACGAAGGTCTTTTATTCACACCAATTGATACAAACCAGAAAATTATTTTCAACGACAGAGATGATGCAAATAAACTTTTCTGCGACAAGGACAGTGGAGAAGAGATTTTATTTATGTGGGACAACGCATTTAATCCTTTAAAAACCTATTCTGCAGGAATTCTATATCCAGTTGGTGCAACAATAGGAAGTGATAATGAAAAAGATGAGATTGATGATGACACTGAGGACGAGATTGAGATATTAGAACCTGTTCTTTCAAGCAATGAATCAGAAAAATTAGAAAAAAAAGTTAAAAACCTTGATGACGATCAACAAATTGATGTGTCTGCAGTCAATGAAAGAAAACCTAGTGCTATTGCGTTAAGCTTTAGATTCTCTGTAAATGAACAAACAATGTTTAAAGCTAAGTTTTCTGGTGCTGCATATGAGCCAATAATGACATATGAAACAAACAGACAAAATAAAAAAAATATTAAAGATCTAATTAAACCTACTGAAAATATTTCAAATTTTGATTTTCACAATTCATCAACATGGTGGGTGTGTATGAACAATAGCTATGAAACGATTATGTCACGAGAACAACTGTTTGCTGACGCTTCTGAAAATGCACATTGGGGTAATTTAACTGTTAAAGAGATGAAACCTGGAGATATTGTTTTAGGCTATACAAAAAAAACTATAAAAACAATCTCAGTTGTTACATCCTCACCTACAGTCAGAGAAAATTTCTTGGGAGAAGATTATTTTAGAAATTACTCTACTGAATCTAGTTGGTCAAGGGGCGATGTACCATTATCTGTATTAAATATTCAAACTTTTGAATTAGCCGAACCAATTCACGTAGACGATATATCGATGCAAATGAAATTAAATGAAAATAAAAGTAAAGAAAAATATACAACTTTTACAAAAAAAGGAATAGTAAACACACACTTTGCTTCAAAAATAAGTAAAGAGTTTGAGGAATATCTCAGAATGGAGTTTCAATCATGCTGGCCAATAAGTTCACCTTGGGGTATCGAAGGTTCGTCAATTGATAATTATGAATACAACAGTCAAGACGAATCTGATCATTTACATGATGATAAGTTGTGGAAAGTAATAACCGAGTTCGAAAGCTCATTTACTACAGCAGAGCTTCAGGATGCAATAGGCAATATTTCCACTGTTGAGCTTTCAAATGATAAATTAGAAAAATGGTTAACTGATATGGTATCTTTGAATAATTTATCACTTGCTGATAATAAATACTCAATTACAAACTCTCTTAAAAAATTTAAAACTTTTTTTGTAAGGCGTCCATTTGAAGATGAAGTCACAATCGAACCTAATAGATTTCTGGCAATTGATTCAAAAAATAGTAAAGAAATGGGCAAAGCCGGAGTAGATAGAATGTATTTGCCAGAAGAGACTTCTGGTGAATTTACTCGTGAACATTTTGGAATAAAACTTAAATACTCATTTTATGTTAGAAGGTTTTACGGAGAAACTATTTCAGACCGTTTACAAAATAAGGAACCAGAGTATATAGCTACAGTCGTTTTTGAAAACACTTCTCCACCACAAAAAAAAGAAAGTTTAGCATCACTTTTCCAAGCAAAAATCGAAGTAAATGTTGCAGATGAAAAAAGTACTAAAATTAAAGAATATCCCTCTGACAATATGGTGGTTTACCAAGAGCTTAATCAAAACCAAATAAATTTTGAAAGTAAATTGTTTGAGATGCTTTATTCAAGCCATAACACTTATGCGATTGGTCATGGTACAGCTGTTAATTGGAATAGTGAAAAGACTATATTTACGGAAACTATGCCAGTAGTAAAATTACAGGATTTAACTCCTGACATTTTAAATACGATCACAAATACAAATTTTGACTTAAATATGCTGGAGCTATCTGAATTAGATGATTATTCAAAAATTGAAGAACTTCTTGAACAATACAGTACTTGGATTTCACGACTTGAAAAAAACAAAAGTGTAGTGGGAAAGAAATTTGAAGATATTGCTGAACACAACATCCAAAAATGTTTAGAGAGTCACAGAAGAATGAAGGCTGGATTAGAACTAATTAAAAATGATGATGATGTAAAGTTAGCTTTCCAGCTAGCTAATAAAGCTATGCACGATCAGCAATTAAGACCTTCTACCAGAAGAAGGGCAACAGGTTATTCTGGATCTGGCTATACGTTTGAAGAAAAAAAAGAAAATAAAACAACTCCTAAATGGAGGCCATTTCAAATAGGTTTTATTCTTCAAAACATTGAATCCATTGCTAATGAACAATCAGAATTTAGAGATAATGTTGATTTGTTATGGTTTCCAACTGGTGGTGGAAAAACGGAGGCATATTTAGGGTTAACTGCGTTTACATTATTTTACAGGAGAATTAAAAATCCTCTTGATTCAGGTACTGGTGTTATAACTAGATATACTCTCAGACTTCTTACTGCGCAACAATTTGAAAGATCTGCAAAGTTAATTTGCTCTATGGAGAAGATAAGGCTTAGTAATAAAAACTTGGGTGAAACCAAATTTTCTATTGGAATTTGGGTTGGAGGAAATGTAACTCCAAATAGGAATAGTACAAATAGTCCACAAAGTGCAAAAGGAAACCTTCAAGCTCTTAAGAACAATAAAGCTAAAAGTATGTTTATTTTACAATCATGTCCATGGTGTGGTGCTGAAATAGGGAGGCCTCACCCAGACGTTATTGTTGGCAAGAATATCGCTGGCATAAAGAAAAGGAATAACCCAGAAGGAGTCACATTACATTGTCCTGATTTGGACTGTTCTTTTTCTGACGAGCTTCCAGTGTTTGTTGTTGACGAAGATATTTATAATTTTACTCCATCATTTTTAGTTGCAACTGTTGATAAATTTGCTCTCATTCCGTGGAAGGGGTATAACGGTTTAAAAGCTAGATCAATATTTGGATTTGATGAAAACGGTGAAAGAGTAAATGATCCACCTACACTTATTATTCAGGACGAGTTACATTTAATTTCTGACACGCTTGGTACCTCAGTAGGGTTTAATGAAATATTTATTGAGTCATTTTGTTCAAAAAATTTAAGCTCACCAGAAAACGAACCAAGTAAAAAAATTAAGCCAAAAATTATATGTTCAACAGCCACTATCCGAAACTCGTCAAGTCAAATCTTAGGATTATATGGTCGAGAAAAATCTTCTATCTTTCCCTCATCAGGGCTTAACATTGAGGATTCTTTCTTTTCAATAGTTGACAATAACGGTGAAGGAAAAGCATATGTCGGTATTTATACACCAGCTCTTACCACTCAGCAAACACAAACAAATATATATTCGTCCTTATATCAAGGACCAAAATTTATTGAGGATCACTTAGAGCAGGATCCTTGGTGGACAAATATTTGTTACTTTGGGTCAATGAGGGAGCTTGGAACATCTTGGGGTTTAATAACAGAGAATGTTTCACGTAAGCTTCAATTCCTACACCAGAAGTACAATATTACTAAAGATAAGATTGCATACCCTCCTCATATTAACTCAATACAAGAGCTCACAAGTAGACTTGCAAGTGCTGACGTTGTCTCCACAATGGAAAAACTTTCAATCAGTTTAAAAGGTGATGAAAGTGATAAGTTCATAGAGCGTTTTGTTCTAGCAACAAGCATTATTGAAGTTGGAATTGACATTCCAAGACTATCACTAATGACAATATTAAATCAGCCAAAGAATACTTCTCAATACATTCAAACATCTGGAAGGGTTGGAAGATCCAAAGAAAAACCAGGACTAATTTTTACCGTTTACAGTCCACTAAGGCCTCGAGATAGATCTCATTATGAGAAATTTACTTCATACCATCAAAGACTACATTCTTTAGTAGAGCCAACTTCAGTTACTCCGTTTTCAGACTCCGCTATATCCAAGTTAATCAATGGTGCCTTTTTTATGTATCTGGGTGTATATAAGCCAGTTGAATATTTTGATGATAATCAATTTAGTAATTTTCCAGAAAAAGAGTTTGATGAATTTTCAAACATTTTAAGAGAAAGAAGAAATATTGTGATAGGAGAAACAGAAATATCTAATAAATTGGAAACTTACTTAGATGGGATAAAGCGAAGATGGAATTCATTTACTCCTATTACCTACAGTGATGAATTGGCTACTAGAACAGACGATGGACATCCATTAATTTTACAATCTGGAGATTGGAGAGAGGCGATACATCGACAATCATTTTTAGTACCTTTATCCATGAGATCTGTTGATAAAACAGCTAGTGCGGAGATTATTTCACCATTTGAAGATTTTGAAGATAGTGATTAGCTTAAGGAGCTTTTATGGCAAATAGAATGTATAGACAAGGAGACGACATACGACTTTCTCAAATTATCGGTGCTCACGGTGTTGGTGGTTTGAGGATTCAGATGGGTGGTCTTTCTATGATTTGTGCAGGACTTGATCATTGGTATCAAAACTATACATCAACCAGACCAATGCTAGACATCCCTTTTGATAGAAAAGACGTAATTATTAAGGAAAAAAGGCTTCAAAAATTTCTTGATGTTGATTATTTTATGCAACCACCGGAGTATAGAGACGATCCAAAAGCAACGAATGCATACCTACCGGTTCCGTATTTCAGATTCCCATTAAATAGCTACTGTTCAGACAACCAGAGAAAGGACAGTTGTGGTCGTATATCCAGATTATCACAAAGCGACTCCACGGTACAGCCTTTGTGTCAACATTGCCTCACAAATCAAAACAAAAAAAGTATTTTAAAACAGGTGAATATCATTGTTGCTTGTAAAAACGGTCACCTAGATGAGTTTCCTTGGTATCAGTGGGCACATGGAACAACAGAAAACTTGTCTTGTAGTCCAAGAGATATTGCATATCGACAAAGAGCAGGGACAGGAGTTGCTGGTCAAATTGTAAAATGTTTAAATTGTGGAAAAAGTAATGACATGGCCTCTGGTTTTTCAAGATTAAAAGCTTTATACGGACCTTGTAAAGGCGCAAAACCTTGGCATGGAAGCAATATTTCAGAACCCTGTGAGATGGAAGTAGAAGGTATTTTTAGTAATCAAATATCAGCATATACACCTGTAATACAGTCTTCACTCTTTATTCCAATAAATGCACCAACAGAAATTCAAGAAATTGATGCTGAGATGGATAACAATAGAGCAATTAAATTTGATCTTAATAATTTTGAACAAGACTTTACATCAGAAGATGAAAGAACTGTAGTAGAGGATGCTATAGACAGATATCTAAAAAGAGATGATGGCAGAATAGCAAAAGCACTCTCATCTTACAGTGAAGAAAATATCAAAAAAGCATGGATGAGAAGGATTTATGGAAGTGATGATTTTGAAATTAAAGACTCTGAACCAGATTCTGAGGAAGATTACAGATATCAAGAATACAAGGTATTCAATGATGGAGTTAATAATAAATATATAAGTACCGAAATATTTGACATAAAGAAATATTCAAGTGAAACCTCTAATATTGTCGATAATGTTGTATTAGTAAAATCAATTTTGGAAACTAGAGTACTTGCTGGTTTTAATCGACTTAGTGGAGATATTGACACAAATAAAGCAAAACATTTGTTATGGAAAGAATATCCAAATAAACCAAATCGATGGTTACCGGCTGTACAGAACTATGGAGAAGGTATATTTATAAAATTCAATGAAAAATTATTAACTCAACATTCTAGTAAATCAGTTGTTAAGGAGAGGATATCAATTTTAGAAAAAACACAGCAAGACATAGAAGGGGGTTTTCTAGCCAATACCAATATTTCTGCTGAGCATTTGTTTATACATACCTTATCGCATTTGTTAATTAATGAAATCTCTTTTTACGCAGGTTACAGCGCTGCTTCTATGAGTGAAAGATTGTACGTTAGGACAGATGGTGAAGACAAGATGTTAGGGTTATTAATTTACACTTCACAAGGAGATTCTGAAGGAACTATGGGTGGACTGGTTGAAGTTGGAAGACCAGGAACTCTTGATAAAATTCTTGAAAATGCTATTTCAAACTCTATTTGGTGTTCAACAGATCCTGTTTGTAATGAGGTGATCCCCCAAGGACCATTTAAATTAAATTTAGGAGCATGCTACTCATGTTGCTTGCTTCCAGAGACAAGTTGTGAATTAATGAATTCTTATTTAGACAGAGGTATTGTAAGTGGAACTCAGTCAAATCCAGAAGTTGGAATTTTGTTTCCTTATCAATCATTAGGAGTTCACAAAGAATAATTTTTTGGTAGCTCTAGATACAGCTGTATATAAGAATCTTGCATTGCTATATTTTCCTTTCCAGTCACTATCAGATACTTGCAAAACAACAGATTCCCACTCTCCTCCTTGAGCAGCGTAGTTTGTTTTTGCGTAACCATATTTCACTGCATAAGACTTGAATACCTTTAGCTCTTTATCATCTTTTGTCACAAGTTCGTCCTGCTCTACTTTTTTTAAGTCTGAATTAAAATGTTCAAATATTTCTTCATCTGAAGAAGTCAAATAACCGTCCCAAACAATAATTTCTTTATTTGCCTTACTTAAGAATGATATTTTTTCTTTGAACACATCTAATTGTCGATCCTGTAAACGAAACATAGGCCTTACAGTTAATTTCCAAAAATTTCCATAAGTTTTATCTATGTGTTCTTTTGTGTCAACAATGTCTGCATCTAGAACAACTACAGATTCTCCAGGGAAAACTTGATTATCTGAATTGTCATCTTCGTCAAACTGTGATGATTCAATTATTAATATGTCTCCTTTTAATATTAAAGTTTCCTCTACTTTTTTTGAGTCGACTTCCGGAAATAGGTGAGGCCTTATTCCAAGATTTGTTTCTCTTACTTGTTCATTGGACCTGTGCAGAATTATTGCTTTATTCAATTCACTTTTATTTTTAACCCTTTCTTCAAGTTTTGGAAAAATTAAAGAGTATAGCCTCCCCAATTCAGGTCTTCTATTTTTTTGGTCTTTGTACAAATTGCAAGCTTTAAAAAAATCTTCTTCTGAGACACCTTTTAAAGCTTTGTCATATCTTGCTTTAATTTTATCAAAATTTGGCTCCTCATTGTTTTGAAGAGTTTCTCGTATTTCTGTACCTAATGAAACTTCCCTGTTAAAAATATTTATAACATCATTCTCTTCTTTAATAGTGTCTACAATTGAATCTTGTTTATTTCGTTCAAGGAATTCAGTTATTACGTCATATTCTGGCTCTGTTCTTAGCCACTTTACACTTTCAATGTAGTTTTTTGGTAAGTCATTTAATTTAAATCTGTGGTCAAAAGATAAATTTAAAGCAAGACCTATGCTCTCTCTTTGTCCTTTTGTACGTAGTTCTTTTCTTAAGAAATCGCTATCTAGGCCATAAGAAGTATATTCTTGTAAGCCCTGAGAGTGATGATAGGGTAGAACTTGACCTTCATCACCAATAAATACAAATTTTAATTTATTAAAATCAATTTCTTTGAATTCTTTCAAGTTATTTACTAAAAATTTAATCTGAGCAGATGTGAGCATATTTGCTTCATCAATAATCAGGTATTTTAAGTTTTGATATTTAATTGATTTATTTCTTATTTGATTAGATACATTTTGAAAAGTTTTAGCAAAAAATATATTTCGTTGTCTAATATTTGCTACTGCAACGTTAGAGGGAGCACAGACAATTACTTCGTATTTGTCTAATAGTTTCTCATTGAGCGTACGGCCCAATTTACTTAAATACCCTTCTTTTGAAAAAATTTCAGATAATAGAAAGTTAATAGTTTCCGTTTTACCTGTTCCAGCCATTCCTTCTATTATTAAAAACTTAACATTATCGTCATTAACGAATTCTTTAATTGTGTTTGAATCAGATTTAATAACTTCAAGTATTCTATTGATCTCTTCTATTTTTTTTGAATCATAAATTGTATAAAGTTTTTCTATATCTTTTTCGGCCTGAGAAAAGAGATAACTAGGAAAATATAATTTATTATTAACGAGTAAATTTTTAAGATTTGAAATTTCTTCATTTCTCTTAACTTCTCTTTGTTTTTGTAGTTCTACCTCTTTAGCTGCTTGAACAGAATTTTTAATTGCGTCATATATTAGTTTTTCTAGGTTTAACCATGAGTCAAATTTCTCATGATTAGAAAAGTTATCGTCAATTAAATTGTCATTACTTATAAGCTTTTTGAAATAGTGATTTTTTTTAATAATACTATTGGCATTTAATTCAATTCCGTATTGGTCGATAGCATCATTTAAACTTTTAAAATCCTGTTTATTTATATTTTTTAAATTTTTTTTATTTTCTTTAATAAACACTTCGAATCTCTTTAGTGAGTCTAAAGTTGTTTTTTTAAAATTAAATAATATGTTTGAATGTTTTTCAATTTTTGGATAATCAACTGTCCAAAACTTTTTAAATCCATTTATGGTTCTATTAAAAAGTAATTCATAATTATTTAATTTTCCGCCAGCTATATTTTCCTGAAGCATTCTTTGAATATGAATATTTAGTTCTTCAAAATTATTATTTTCAACTCGTTTTATTAGAGATGAAGCGGTATTTATTATATAGCGAATATCTATTCCTTTTAAACTTCCTTGGTTGTGTTTTTTCTTTATTATTTTCAATTCAGCTTTTAGTTTGCTGGTTTCCATATGGACAATTTTTTTTATTATTGCATCAGAAATTTCATCAATGGATTTGTAACTTCCTTTATCGGAATTGACAAGCTTAAACACAGTTATTGGTCCAATTTCATAGCTTTTGAAACCAGAAGGAATATTTATATGTTTGCTATTTGCTTGTTTTATTTCCCAACTGTGTGCCATAGCAATTACTCTTTATGTAACTATTTAGTCCTTTTTAATTATGGGGATTTCTCCAGTCAAATTATCTAAATTTCTTTGATATTCTGACTCTTTCTCTCTAATAACAGCACCATTTGGATTGGTAATCATCCTGTCAAACTGTGGAATATCATGTTCTTTGTACCATGTTGGAGGCTTTCCTCTTCTTGGTTCTGCATCTTTAGGACCAGCTTTAGATTCTCTTATCCACCCCTCAACATTGGTGAGTTTCTCTCTAAAGTTTGCAGGATCTAACTCTACCTCCCAAATAATCTCATAAATATCCTGTATTTGACCCAATGTAAAGTGTTCAGGCAAGAAACGAGTCGCTAAACCGCTATATTCTAAAGATATTCGCAGTCTATTGGATGCTTCTAACAACATATCATGGTGATCAAATGCCATATCTTCTGGTATATATCTACTGAAATAACGCCTTGGAATCTTAAACCATCTAATATCTTCACTCTCTTCATCTAACTGCAACTCTTCATCACTTGTGTAAATAGCAGTAAACGCAGTAGTGACCACTCGTGCTTTCTGCCCAGTTCGTTGATTAACTACCCGTTTATCTCTTTTGGTATCGCTATACGACCTAAACTGACTTAAATATGCAGGGGAGATACCAGTCTCATCAACAAAGATTCTTCTTGCAGCTTCTTCTAGAGTCTCATCTCCTTGGACAAAACCACCAGGAAGTGACCATTTATTTTTAAATGGAGAAATACTTCTTTTCACAAGAAGTACATTTAACATTCTCTCTTCCCAGTCAATCTTAAAGCAGACAACATTCACTGCATTTAGAGAAACTGGAAATCTCTCACTCGCACCCATTCCATAAGTATAAAGAATCTTATTATTAGTGGAAAATACAAAAAAAAGATATTTTTATTTGTCATAATCACCAAAAATATATATAATAATGGTCAAAATCACTAAAAAGAAGGGCTGCGGTGATGAAAACGCGTACATCCAATAGACCAGCGTTGTGTTGGTCTATGGTGAATGGATCAACGTGTCTTTGTTATGAGTGTTGGAGTTGTAGAAGAAAGATGAAGTATCACACAAAAGAGATTGCTAAAACAAAAGCATATCGTGCAAGAAAACGAACTAATACATTAATTACTGAGTATCACTGCAGATTTTGTGGATTATTCCATATAGGTCATGTAGGGAGAAAGTATTAATGAACAATCTAAATGAATGTAGTTGCATAGAAGAGAATAAATTACGCCAACATCATGGTGTTGTTTGTACAACATGTAATCCAAATAGAATAGAGCAATTATTTGTGCCAACATCAATAACTGCATATAGAGTTTGGAAATATGATCACCAGAACGCTTTTTTGAAATCATCACAAAGAAAAAGAGGTTGGAGTGATTTTAATGATGTTTTACCACCAGGTTTTGGAGATCAGCTAGACCATATGAAGCCTTGGTCTGGTTCGTCTTATTGTCCGTATAGCAATCACAAAGCACCAAACCCATACTGTAGTTGTGGGTATTACTCAACTAATCAATTTGGGAAAAATGACTCATACTCATTTAGCCACGACGGAACAGAGAATATTGTTAAAGATTTT
>Ga0181604_10001916_pt1 | contig 18220 bp, 16 predicted proteins | sample 041ome_12_FD_148663 | JGI IMG/M metagenome (GOLD analysis project Ga0181604, IMG submission 148663) | Coastal salt marsh microbial communities from the Groves Creek Marsh, Skidaway Island, Georgia - 041410US metaG (spades assembly) | ecosystem: Environmental > Aquatic > Marine > Intertidal zone...
ATCCAGTATTATGAGCCGGCGTTATGATCCCCAAAAATCTCCCTTCAGACACCCCACAGCCCACCGTCGTCGCGAGTCCCGCTTGGGCAGAAGATAGCGTTCCCGCTATTTCTGATTTGTCCCCCTATTTCCCCCCCTATGCAGAGCTGTACAGCCTGTCTAATTTCAGCTTTCTCCGTGCCGCCTCCTTTCCCGAAGAACTTGTAGAGCAGGCGCATGAACTCGGCTATTCGGCGTTAGCACTCTGTGATGAATGCTCGCTGTCGGGCATCGTGCGGGCGCATGTTGCGGCAAAGCAGCGCGGGCTTAAATTGCTTATTGGCAGTGTGCTAGGGCTAAGGGTAGCGACGCCTCGAGCAGCCGAATCACGCCGCGCCGAATTTCCCGAATCAATTCCCGACCTTCGTGTAGTGCTACTTGCTCGCACGCGCCGCGGCTATGGGCAGCTTAGCCATCTCATCAGCTGCGCGCGAAGAGCAGCGGCGAAGGGGGGTTATTGGGTAGACAGACAGATGGTCGAGGACAATTTACCAGAGGAGTGCTTTGCGCTGTGGTTACCTCATTCGGCAGATGCGGCCGAGCGCCATGCCTGTCAGGCCGCTTGGCTACAGCGGATTTTTGGCACGAACTTGCGGCTGGGAGTACAGCTGCATTTGCAGGGAGACGACCGCGGTGAACTGCAGCGGATGACGCAGCTGGGCAACCGCTTCGGTATTACCCTCTGTGCCGCAGGCGGGGTGCTGATGCATGAGCCGAGTCGGCGCGTGCTGCTGGATACGCTAGCTGCTATTCGATTAGGACGGCCTCTCGACAAGCTAGGCTACGCGGCGGAGCCAAACAACGAGCGCCACCTGCGCGATCGAGGTCGGCTTGCGAAGCTTTATCCACCCGAGCTGCTCGAGGAGACGGTGCGCATAGCCGATGCCTGCGACTTCTCACTCGATGAGCTGCGCTACGAGTACCCACGCGAGCTGGTGCCGCCGCAATACACGCCGAGTGGGTGGCTGCGGGAGCTCACCGAGGCGGGGATTCGCGAACGCTGGCCGAAAGGTGTTAGCCCTAAGGTGCGCAACCTTATAGAACACGAGCTCGGTTTAGTTAAAGAGCTTGGCTACGAGCATTACTTCCTTACCGTGCATGACCTCGTGGCCTTCGCGCGGCGCGAGCGCATTCTGTGTCAGGGGCGCGGGTCTGCTGCTAATTCGGCGGTGTGTTACTGCCTGGGTATTACCGAGGTCGACCCCGCGCGTGTCGACGTGTTGTTCGAGAGGTTTATCTCGAAGGAGCGCGATGAGCCGCCGGACATCGACGTCGACTTCGAGAACTCGCGGCGCGAAGAGGTTATTCAGTATATCTATGCGCGATACGGACGCGGCCGTGCGGCGCTCGCGGCGACGGTGATCAGCTATCAGTCACGCTCGGCGATTCGCGATGTGGGTAAGGCGCTCGGGTTTGGTGACGCGGTGCTTGATCATCTCTCCAAGGCGATTTACTGGTGGGGCGAAAATTTAGAGGAACAGCTTGCCGATGCCGAGGTGGATAGAGCAGACCCTAAGGTGCAGCTGCTCGTTGAGCTGGCGGGTAAACTCATCGGCTTTCCAAGGCATCTTTCGCAGCACGTGGGTGGATTTGTCATAAGCCAAGGGCCGCTGACACACCTCGTGCCGATCGAGAACGCGGCAATGGTCGATCGCACGATCATTCAGTGGGAGAAGAATGATCTCGAGGCGCTGGGCTTATTGAAGATCGACGTGCTCGCGCTGGGCATGCTGAGTGCGGTACGCAAGTGCCTCGACCTCGTGAGTGACTACAGCGACGAGCCGCTCACGATCCAGAATATTCCCGCCGAAGACCCCGCGGTTTACGACATGATGTGCGCCGCCGACACAATTGGTGTTTTTCAGATCGAGTCGCGCGCGCAGATGAGTATGCTGCCGCGGCTTAAACCGCGCTGTTACTACGACCTCGTGATACAGATCGCGATCGTGCGACCAGGTCCTATTCAGGGCGAGATGGTGCATCCCTACCTCAACCGTCGCAGTGGGCGAGAGGCTATTAGCTACCCGAGCGAGGCTGTCAGAAGCGTGCTTGAGCGAACACTCGGCGTGCCTATTTTTCAGGAACAGGTGATGCAGCTTGCGATGGTCGCTGCAGGGTTTAGCGGCGGCGAAGCCGATGGTCTGCGCCGAGCAATGGCGGCATGGAAGCGCAAAGGGGGGCTCGAACACTACCGCGAAAAACTCGTCACGGGCATGCTCGATCGAGGCTACGAGCCGAGTTTCGCCGAGCAGTTGTTTAATCAGATTAAGGGGTTTGGCGACTATGGTTTTCCTGAGTCCCATTCGGCGAGCTTCGCATTAATTGCCTATGTATCGTCGTGGCTTAAGTGTTATCACCCGGCTGCATTTTGCTGCGCACTGCTTAACAGTCAGCCGATGGGATTTTATGCGCCGGCTCAGTTAATCAAAGATGCACAGCGTCATGGGGTTGAGGTTTTGCCTGCCGAGGTGAATGAAAGTTTGGAGGGCTGTTCGCTCGAGGCTGTCGATACTGTTAGGGCTAGTAAAGCCACCGAGAGCTGCGACTCTTCTGAGCGGCGCAAGAGTCCGGGAGTGCAAGGGGCGGAGGGGAGCCAGCGGCTTAGAATCGGCTTTAACTTGGTTAAAGGCCTGTCGGCTCAGGCAGCAGCAGCGATAGTGGAGGCCCGCAGAGGTGGCGCCTATGTTTCTATTCAGGATCTGGTGTTTCGAACGGGAATCGATCGCCGTGACCTCGAAGCCTTAGCCGCCGCCGATGCGCTGCGTGGTCTGGCAGGCGACCGACATCGTGCTTTCTGGCACGCAGCGGGAGTCATCACTGCGCAGGGTTATGCTGTGTCTCATTCGCGGGCTGGTTCGCTTGCCCATGCAGACAGACCCATAGCCGATTTATTTGACGATGCAACGAGCGGCGATAGCGATTTTGGTCTTGGGGTGATGCTGCCGCTCGCGAGCGAAAGTCAGAATGTTGCAGGCGACTATGCTGCCACAGGCTTTACGCTGCGCCGGCATCCGCTGGCCTTGCTGCGCGAGCACTTAGATTGCTTCGGGGCAAACAGCTCGGCGCAGCTAGGCAAACTTGGCAACGATCAGGTCACAAAAGTCGCAGGGCTTGTGACTTGTCGACAACGACCCATGACAGCCTCGGGCGTCACTTTTCTCACGCTAGAAGACGAGGCAGGGCATATCAATGTTGTTGTTTGGCCTGCCTTGGGCGAACGTCTACGGCCGATATTGCGGCAAGCGATGCTCATCGGCGTAGTGGGCAGGGTGCAAGAGAACGAAGGTGTGATTCATGTGATCGCCGATAACCTTGTCGACCTAACGAGCTGGCTTGGCGAGCTGTCGCTTTCTTCGAGAGACTTCACCTAGTGTTTCGCACCTGCTTACACCCTCAGGCGAAGTAACCATGCAGATACCAATGCCGTTCACCACCGCGCTCGCGGTAGATCCAGAGCCTGCTGCCGCCCCCTTCGCGTGCAACATAATAGTCGCGGCAAACTTCATTCCCCGACCACCATCTTGCTTCTATGCGTTCGGGCCCACTCAATAGCGTAAGAGCTTGGCGGTGGTAAAGGCTGCCCCCGCGCAGCGAGAGTACCAACGGCTCGTCGAGTAGCCAGAGAGGGCGAGGATTGCTTGGCGCAGGCGCATCGCCACTGCCGCCGAGCGCTAGGGGATAGGTCTCATAGCGGCCGGGGCGCACTGACTCGCTCGCATATTCTGGGCAGTGCTCTTCGATAGCGGTTAGGGATTTAACCTGTTCGTTGCCTAGGCGTGCCTGCAAGCGCTCCATAAATTGTGCAAGGCTGTTAGCTGTATTCTCGGTAGGAGTTTCGTCTGCGCCGATAAGCAGTGATTCGCTGTGACTCATAAAAGCATCGAACTGCGTGACCTTGAGGCGCAGGGCAGTAACCGGCGCGGGAATCTGTAGCGTGTCGAGGTGGGTATCGATAAGCAGCATTAGATGTTGCTGCGAACGGCTCGCCTGCCTGAGACCTACGTCGAGTTGAGTGGCCTCGCGGCGTTCATGAAGTAAAGAGAGTTCGACAGTGCTGGCACACAGCTCTCGGTGACGCAGGAAATCGCAAAGCTGGGCGACCATCTCGTCGACTACGGGCCGTAGCCTGCTCAGGTTCTCGACCTCGTAAGGTAGCTCATAAGAGTGCACAAACGCCGGTGGCGGCAGATAGTTTTTGATCGGCTCCGGTGCCTTGCTCAATGCCTTGTTAATAAGCGTAAGGAAATCGCTACCGAAGCGTCGCCTAAGCCCTGCCGGCGGAAGTCGCCATAGGTCGCCAAGGCGTCTTATGCCCATATTGATAAGCCGTCTGTGTGGTTCGGGCTTGAGCTGTAGGGTCTCGATAGAGAGCTGACCTAGCGCCGAATTGAGATTCTCTTTGCGATACACCAGTGTATTACCGCCCCCGCGGGCGAGCAGCAGACTGCCTTCGATAGTCGGACAGGCTGCATAGCCGAATTCGGATGCCAGTGAGCGTGCGGCAAGTAATGTGCGGGCTCGCTCTTTAAAGCCAGCATGAAGAGACTCGGCGCCGCCGAAATAGTTGAGCCCGCTACGAATCTCGAAGACGATCGCCTGCGGTTGTACGCTTATCGCCGAGCTAAATTCTTGCACTAGCTGTGCGAGGCTTTCGAGACAGTCGCGTTGCTCCTCTGCTTCGAGGCCGGCAAGCTGAGGGAGATAGAGGCAATACCAAAGACTCTGGCGGCTCTTTTTTACTAAGGCGGCTCTCGGCGCAGGGCCTGTAAGCTGTGACTCGGCGCGCTGCGGGAGCGCTGTAACGGGCTGCGAAGCCGGCGTCGCGCTGTGAAGCGCCGAAGGGCTTTTTACGCGGGAGCTGGGCTGCGGCAGGAGTGTGAGCTGCGCAGGGCTAGTAGATTTAATCATGATCAGGACCTCGCTGTGGTGACTCTGCCTTCGATGAGTTGTTGGCCGCTGACCCGTCGGCCGTTGCTGGCATTATTAGATTCGCATTAGGATGGACGCTGCCGTCGAGTTTGATGCGCACGGCGCTCTGCCGGTAACTCCCCCGCGCTTTGAGCAGGCTGACCTCGGCGTAAGCTGCTTCTGCTCCGTCACTCTCAGAGTTCTTTATTTTAAGCCGCATAGAAGAAGGTGAGTGTTCACTATTTTTAGACATAAAGACTACGCCAAGAGTCTTGCCGGTAATCGCAGCGAGCTGTAAACGGCGTAGCGTCGGCTGCGGTAGCTGGCTATGCCAGGCCAAAACGAGGCCACAGTGCTGGGTTTGCAGTGCTTTTTCCATACTCCAAAGCGCCTCTTTACTCGACAGTCTTTCTGAGGAGACCGGTTCAGGAGCGGCCTTCTTCCCCCAAAAAGCCTCGGATCTGAGAGGGGCGTTTGAGCCGCCTACAATTAAGATTCTTCTGAGATCGATGCCTGCCTGAGCCAAACCTGGTGCGTAAGGGGAATAGGGTGGAGCGATCCAGAGCACCCAGTTACCACGCGCGATAAGGTGGCGCATCAATGGTAAAAACAGTTGTAGCTCGCCGACTCCCCAGCGCTCGCTCACCATCTCAACGAGCCCCTGCATCGGCCAGCCGCCCGCGGGCAGCATGGCGTCGAGTTCGGCGAAGCCTGTGGCGATAGCGTCGCTAGACTCGCCTTTATGATCGCAGCCCCGCCAGAGATTGCGGTTGCTCTCGAGCAGCTGCTCGATGGTTGGGGAATCCCCATGGCTCTCATTTTCACTGCTTTGCAGCCTGCTGAGACTGTCTCCCATGCCAAGGCTGATGGCCTCGATTGGGGCAGTTGTTGGGGGATTCGATGGATCTTGCACGTCATTAACCTTCGGCGATATGTCGCAAATACTGTTTATTTATACAGTAGTATAGCCAGTGTTTTGAGACAAGCAAGAAGGAAGTGAAAAGTTAGATAGAGGGCGTAGACGAAGCGAGTAGTTTAGAGGCGAGTAGTTTAGTAGGAGTGGCGATCGCTGCGAGTGGCACATCCCAGCTTTCATAAGGCAATGGAGTAGGGCAAATCTGACATTCATGAGCAATACCAACGAGCAAAGGAGGATTCGCGGATGCTGAGGGTGTGCGCACAAAGTCGAATGCGCGGTCATAGAAGCCTTTGCCCCTTCCTAATCGATTGCCGTGTTCGTCGCAGGCAACCAAGGGCATGAGGACGAGATCGAGATCAGTAGCCGCGATAGCCTCGCATGAAGAGGCTGGTTCGAGAATGCCCCAGGCGTTGGCAACAAGCGAAGACAGATCGCCTTCATAGCGTAGGAAGCGCATCGAGCAGTCTTCTCGCTCGGCCACGGGCAAAAAACAACGTTTTCCCGCTGCCAACGCTGCTGCAAGTAAACATTCGACGCTAAGCTCGCCGTCTGCCGCGAGGTAGAAGGCTATCGATTCGGCGTGGTGAAAGGCAGCGGAGCGCGTGAAATGCTGCGCCAGCTGCTGCGCCGAATCGTGCTGTTGTGCCTCCGAAAGCGCATGGCGTTGAGCGCGGAAATGCGCGCGAAGCTGGTCGCCGCTCAGAGAAACGATCTGCGAGCTGCCGGTGGCTGACCCGGAGGCTGACCCGGAGGAAGAGTTGCGCGAGCTGTTTTTAGGCATGATCGGGAAACTGCGTTGGAAACAGGGTTGGAGATAGGGTTGGAGACAGTGAAGCCCCCCGAAATACCGCTACCAAAGTTGCCCTGAACCGAAAGGTTCAGGTGGTGGCCCTCGCGATGCATAAGGCTTTCCGACAAGCGGACATGCACAACAACATCTATCGAGAAGCCTCCGGGGTAACAATTATCGGCTCAAGAACACTTTTGGCTGGCGAATATTCTAGGGAACTTAGGCGAAGTATAGCTTGAGGCGTTGAACGGCGAAAGGAACATCGGTAACGCAGTGCAAAGAGCGTAAAGAGCGTAAAGAGAGTGAGAAGCGCACAAGCATACGTACCTAGAGTTCGAGTTGCCTTGCACCGATGAGTGCTGCATCGATTTTCTCTTCGAGGCTGCGTAGCTGCAGCGCGCTCGCCTGACGAGTCTCGTTAATCAGTAGGTTTTTGCGGAGCATGTCGTGAGTAATATTGAGAGCGGCCATGACGGCTATTTTCTCAGCACCGTGGATGTTGCCGCGGCCCTTAATCGTGCGCATATTCTCGTCGAGATAGCGCGCCGATTTCATGAGCGCCTCCTGTTCCGAGGGCGGGCAGTTGATCTGATACTCTTTATCGAGAATCTTAATCTGTACAGCGGTAGGTTGCTCGCTCATGTCTATGTCAGGCCTCGTTCATCGCTTTGAGGCGCACAACTATCGACTCTAGTTTCGCCTTGGCTTCTTTATTTTGTGTGAGCAGCTCGCGGCGCTCAATATGCCAATTTTCGGACGTTGCCTTGAGCAGTTGATTCTCGCGTTTTAATGACGCACACAAATCAATTAGGTCGTCGACCTTAGCGCTAAGAGAGTGGAAGCGATCTTCGTTCATTGCAGCATTCTATAGATAGACGTTCGAGGAAACGTTCGAGATAACGTACGAGGAGGTAACTATAGAGCCGGCATCATCGAGGGTCAATATCAGCAGGGGTGATGCCAAAGAAAAAAAGACGAAGTAGACGCGTGTTTCATCGCCTGACAAATTACTCCCCGCTCGATGCGCATGGCCGCTATACTCATTGGCTAAGACAAAATTAATTAAACGTTTTAACTCAGTCTCGCTGCGAGGAAGCTATGAATCAAGATAACCGCGAATACCAGCAACGCCGCAAAGAATTGATGGCACAGATGGAGCCGAATAGCATCGCGCTCATCGCCGCCGCGCCGGCCCGCACTCGGAGTAACGACACCGAATACTATTACCGCCAGAACAGCGACTTCTACTATCTCACCGGATTCGACGAGCAAGACGCGCTGCTTGCGCTGATACCTGGGCGTAAACAGGGCGAGGTCGTGCTGTTCTGCCAAGAGAAGGATAAGGTAAAAGAGCTGTGGACAGGCGTACTAATGGGCCCCGAGGCGGCGCTTAGTGCGCTAAGCCTCGACGATGCTTTTCCTATTGCCGACATCGACGACATTCTGCCCGGGCTCATCGAAGGCCGCGAGCGTGTCTACTATTCGATGGGTCATGACAGCCGCTTCGATGAGCGTGTGATGGATTGGGTTAAGGTGATTCGCGCGAAGGCGAAACTCGGCGCCCAGCCCCCGGGCGAGTTCTTGGTATTAGACCATTTGTTGCACGAGCTGCGGCTTATAAAGAGCAAACACGAGATCGAATTAATGCAGCGCGCCGCTGAAATCTCCGCCGAGGGACACAGGCAAGCGATGGCGGTGTGTGCGCCGGGCGTGCACGAGTACACGCTCGAGGCAGAGCTCAACTACGCGTTTACGCGAGGCGGTAGCCGAGCGCCTGCCTACAATTCGATTGTTGCTGCAGGCGAGAATGCTTGCATTTTGCACTATGACCGCAACGACGCCGAAGTAAAAGACGGCGCCCTGATTCTGATAGACGCAGGCTGCGAGTATAAGTACTACGCCTCGGATATCACCCGCACCTTCCCGGCCAATGGGACGTTTAATCCGCAGCAGAAGGCAATCTACGAGTTGGTACTCAAAGCCCAAGACGCCGCAATCGATGCCGTGCAGCCGGGTGCGCCTTGGGATGCGCCGCATAATGCGTCGGTCAGGGTCATCACGCAGGGGCTGATCAAGCTTGGCCTCATCGAGGGAACTCTCGCCAAGGCGATAAAGGCGGAGGCCTATCGCGATTTCTATATGCACAGAGTTGGGCATTGGATCGGCATCGACGTGCACGATGTGGGTGATTACAAAATCGACGAGAAATGGCGTTTACTCGAGCCGGGGATGGTGACGACGATCGAGCCTGGCATTTATATCGCGCCGGATAATAAGCGCGTGCCGAAAAAGTGGCGAGGCATTGGCGTGCGGATCGAAGACGACGTGCTTGTGACTAAAAACGGTAATCGCGTGTTGACCACCGGCATTCCGAAAACCGTTGCCGAAATCGAAACGTTTATGGCGCTGGCCAAGCAAAAACGTGCGGCCTGACAGCCGCTAGTCTGTGTCGACTGATCGATTAGCCAGCTGGTCGATTGAAAGCACGGCAAAAGTAGTCAGTAAGCGGACGCAACACCACAAAGCAAAAGCGACGAGCGACAAGTATGCAGCGCCAAGACCTGAAGCAAGAATACGACATCGTTATCGTGGGCGGCGGAATGGTCGGTGCAACGCTTGCCTGTGCGCTCGCTGCGCGTGACGCGAGCAGTGCGCTGTCGGTGCTGATTGTCGATGCGCAAATGCCTGCTCATAAAAACAATAATGCAGGGAGCAATGAGCTGGAAAAGGTGAGCTTCGATAGCCGTTCGACAGCGCTGTCATCGAGTTCGAAGCTCATTCTCGAACGTTTTGGCCTCTGGCCGCAGTTGAGCGCCGGTGTTTGCCCTATCAAGCAGATCCATGTCTCCGATCAAGGGCGCTTCGGTGCAACCAAACTCAACAGCGACGATTTCGGTGTTCCTGCGTTAGGGTATGTTGTCGATAATGCCGCGTTTGGCGCTGCACTAAAAGCAACGCTTGCGCAGCTCCCTCGCTGCACAATGATTGCACCCGCCCGCGTAACCTCGGCGACGCCGTCGGCAACGGGCATGGATATCGAACTCGACAGCGGCGAAGCGGGCGTCAGCGCCGAGCCCAGCCGCGTGGCCGCCAAGCTGCTGGTGATCGCTGAGGGTGGGGGTTCATCGCTCTGCGATCAGCTCGGCATCACGCGCAGCAACGAAGACTATGGGCAGCATGCACTTATCGCCAATGTTGGTCTGAGCCAGTCGCATAAAGGCGTTGCCTTCGAGCGCTTTACCAACTCCGGGCCGCTTGCAATGCTGCCGCTTCTGCCGGTTGACGGAGAGCCGCGTGCTTCGCTGGTGTGGACAGTAGAAGCCGACGAGTCCGAATACTACGCAGCGCTCGATGATGCAGAGCTACTTGCGCGTCTGCAGGAAAAATTTGGCGGGCGACTTGGACGCTTAAAGCGCATTGGGTCGCGCGCGCTTTACCCGTTGAGTTTGCGCGTGGCGCAGGAGCAGGTTCGCCCAGGCCTTGTTTTGTTGGGCAATGTTGCGCACACGCTTCATCCAGTCGCGGGGCAGGGCATGAATCTGTCGTTGAGGGATATTGAGGCGTTGGTCGAGGCGCTAAATGGTATTCAAGACGAAGGTCTCGGGTCGATGGCGACGCTGCAGCGTTATCTCGCTGCGCGTGAAGCCGATCAGAGTTTGATGATTTCGGTCACAGATGGTCTCACCAAACTCTTTTCGAGCGATGCGCAGGCCAAAGTATGGTTGCGCAAAGCAGGGTTGCTCTCGATAGACTTAATACCTGCGCTGAAAAAAACCTTCGGCGCGCGGGCAATGGGCTTCGAGTAGGCTATTTAATCGCGGCGCGGATAGCTTCAATACGCTTGCGGTTTGCACCGAGGTCACTGTAGCCGAGACGCGACGCCGAGCGGACATGTGTCATGCCCGAGGCGGCATCGCTCATAAACTCCACGTCATCGACATAGCCCATCAGGCTGCTCGTAAACTCTGCGTACAAATAGTTTTCTTGTACATCGACTATATTGGCTTCGTCTAGCTCAACCAACACGCGCTGCACCTGTTCGAGGCTTGCTTCGAGTGGCTCGATGCCATGCTGCTCGCTCGTCTCAAAGCTTGAGACGCAGTTCGGGGAGTCGGGGCACGCCGTGAGCTGTCCGTTTTGGATGCCGATGTTGGTAGGCGGTTGGCCCGCGCAGGCGCCCAAGAAGGGCAGGATGGCAAATAAGCTTTTCTTCATTATTTTCTCTCAGATTGGTGGAGGTGGATAAGGGGTCTGACCCCTTTAACCTACGACAGTCATGCCTAGCCATTCGGCGATCAAGGCGGGTTTGTCTTCGCCGTCAATTTCGACGGTCACGTTGTGCTTGAGCAAGTAGTTTCCAGGCTTCTTCTCTTCTGCGCTGGCGAGTACAAAGCGTGCGCGTATTTTCGCGCCGGACTTGACTGGATTGAGGAAGCGAACCTTGTCTAGGCCATAGTTGATGCCCATCACCGTGTTTTCGAGCTTCAGTCCGCCGCCCATGCCGCTGAGCATGCTCAGTAATGATAGCGTTAGAAAGCCGTGCGCGATCGTTGTGCCAAAGGGAGTTTGCGCGGCACGCTCTGCGTCGAGGTGAATGTATTGATGATCGCCCGTTGCATCGGCAAATTGATTAATGCGTTCTTGATCTACTTCTATCCAATCTGTAAGGCCGACTTCTTTGCCGACGTAGTCTTGGAGTTGGCTTGCGTTAATAAGGTTGCTCATGGAGGGTCCTCTTTTTGTGGTTTTGTCTGCGTTTCTGTCTGTGATGTCATGTGAGCGTGGAGCATGTCCTCTTAGTAAGCACCTTTAGTGAACACCGTGGCTCTCGGGCCTGAGTCTAGCAGTAGACTACCCGACGACCAAGCCCGCTAGGGATTCGCCCGTTCAGGCTTTATACTCGCTCGCATGACCGAATCTGAAGCACATCATTTTTCAGCGCATGAGACGCCCGCCGACTGCGATGTCTTGATCGTTGGCGCTGGCCTCGTCGGTGCGACGCTTGCGCTGCGGCTGCGTACCTCTGGGCTGCGTGTTGGGTTGCTCGACAAGAGTGAATTAACTGGTACCACGGCCGCGTCTGTTAGTGAGCCGCGCGATGCGCCGGATAATACTGAACAACCCCCGAAGTTCGACCCGCGAGTAGTGGCACTTACGGCGCAATCGCAGCAGCTTCTCGAACACGTTGGTGTGTGGCAAAAGCTAAAGCAGTCACGACACTGCCCCTACACCCAGATGCGTGTGTGGGAGCAGGATGGCACCGGCGAGGTCGAATTTGACGCAAGCGAGATACATGAGCCTGCCCTCGGCACAATCATCGAGAACGGGCTCATTGTCGGCGCGCTGCATGCTCGTATAGCCGACTGCCTTATCGAGCAAGCGCGTAGCGTCAACCCTTGGCTCACCCTCTTTATGGGACGCGGGGTGCTTAAGCTCGAACAGAGACAAGAAAAGGGGCGCCCACTCTCAAGGCTTCACTGCGACGACGGGAGCCTCGTGTCTGCCCCTCTTATAATCGCCGCAGACGGCGGCAATTCGCGCCTGCGTGACCTCGCCGGATTCGAAACACGTGAATGGGACTATGGGCAGAAAGCTATCGTGACGACTATTCGCACGCGCAAGCCCCATGATCGCACTGCGCTGCAGCGTTTCCTGACAACCGGCCCGCTTGCCTTTTTGCCGCTCGCCGAGGCGGCTGACACCCCACAAGGGCATTATTGCTCGATTGTTTGGTCAGCCGATGACCCGTGTGCAGACGAGCTTATGGCAGGCGACGAATGCGCGTTTAATGCGCGCTTAAGTCGCGCAATGGAAGGTGCTTTTGGCGGAGTCGAGTGGAGCGACACACGCTATGTGTTTCCATTAAGGCAGCGCCATGCCAAGCGCTATGTTGAGCGCAATGTGGTGCTTGTGGGCGATGCAGCACATACGATTCATCCCCTCGCAGGGCAGGGTGTTAACCTCGGTATGCTCGATGTCGTCGCGCTCGCCGAAGAAATCGAGGCAGGTGCTGCGGCCCGACGCTTCCCCGAGGACCCCCTCATTCTGAGTCGCTATCAGCGTCGTCGCATAGGCCCCAATCTCGCGATGATGGGCATGATGGAGGGCTTTAAGCGCGGCTTTGGTGAGCAATCGCTTGCCGTGCGCTTGCTACGGAACGTCGGGCTGAGTTCTGTTAACCGCTTTGGCCCGCTCCGGAAGGCATTAGCGCGCAAAGCGTTAGGCATCTAATTAGCAGAACAATTTTCTGCTTTATGCACTGATTTCATTCGCTTTTATTCGATTCAAGCTCCAGGCAACGCGATTCTCGTTTACTCGTCATCGCATTCCTCGCCCTGCAATACCTTTTTTTATGCAATAAAAACTCTAAGGTTTAGAATTTGTTATAAGGTTTTTTTAAAGCCAGTCGATACTTTTTGTGTGTAAAGAACAGACGTGATTCTTCACTGTCGTCTCACGATTGAAGGGCTTAGCCAGGAGCCGTTGTACCGATGTCAAAGCAAACCAACTTTCCGTTCGATCTAGACCTCAGCATTATCGATACGGCTAGCCTGACCAATATACTGAGTGATATAGAACAGCACCTCCCTCTCATGGAGAGCGCCGGCGACCTCGATCAGCTGCTCGAAGTAAAAGCGTTTTTCGAAACAGAGCTTAAAGTATCGCGCAGGCTCCACTAATTCGCCTTTTGCTTGTCTCCCCCTCGCTAATTCATCCTCGCTTGCGCTATTCTCAGAGCGCAATCTCGCTTTCATTCAGCATGACCTAAGGAATAGGGAGTTACCTATGAAGAAAGTACTCACGATGATTAGTTTACTGGGGCTTATGAGTAGTGCTGCCTCGGCACTCGATATGGCTGCGCTCGAACGCGCCATGGCTAACCCTGATCGACCCGCCGAAGACAAAGAGCGCGATGCCAGCCGCAAAGCTCCCGCGGTATTGGATTTTATGGGTGTCGAACCCGGGATGACTGTGTTGGATATCAACGCGTCGGCTGGTTGGTACACCGAGGTTTTGTCTTATGCAGTCGGTGCGAATGGCAAGGTTTACATGCAAAACCGGCCTGGAGGCCGAAGTGCCGAGGCCGCCGCGACTCGTGCTGCCCGACTTAACAATGTTGACGCGTGGGACGGTGATGTTTCCGCTATACCGGCAGGGACAGTAGACTTTGCGCTAACTGCATTAAATTTCCATGATTTTCATAACTCGAATCCCGCTGCTGCGCAGGAGCTTCTATCAGCAACGATGGCGACACTAAAACAGGGTGGGATTCTTGGTATTATCGATCATGAAGGCACACCAGGTGCAGACAATCAGTCACTGCATCGCATTGCATTCGATGAGGCAGTGAAGGCCGTGTTGCAGTCGGGTTTCGTCTTGGTCGGTGCGAGCGATGTGTTAGACAACGAGTCAGACGATCATTCGGTGGGGCCATTCGATCCATCGCTTGGTCGCAATACTGACCGCCTCGTGCTTAAATTTATAAAGCTGTAACCCGTTCGTAATATTGAATGACGACCACTAAGGGCTTCGCTAATCACGTGGCCCTTTTTATTTTTCGCCATACACCACAGCTAATTCCGCAATAGATCACCCGGATTATGACAGCAGAAAAAAGTAGTAAAAGCCCTCTCTCTCGATTTTTAGGCGTGTTTCGCTACAGCGCCGTCGCTATGCGAATCGTCTGGGATACGAGTGCACCGTTGATGATTGCCATGGCGTTGACGACGCTGATTGTTGGGCTACTGCCTGCTGCGATCGCCTCGGTCGGCGGCTTATTCGTCGATGCTGTTGCTGGCGCACTAGGAAGCGCTGGCGCGGCGGCCGAGGTTGCAAGGAGTGAAGCACTCACCTTTGTCTACATCGAAGTAGGATTGGTGCTGCTTATGACAGCAGCACAGCAAGCTAACACGGTATGCCAAACGGTGCTTCGTGTTCTGCTCGGTAACAAAATTAATGTCATGATTCTTGAGAAAGCCTTGACCCTCGAGCTGGCGCATTTCGAAGACGCTGAATACTACGACAAATTAGTTCGCGCGCGGCGCGAGGCGAGTTCACGACCGTTAAGTCTAGTAACGAAAACCTTCGACCTGCTCCGCAATGTGATTTCACTTATCGCTATCGGCGTGTTTCTTTTTCAGTTTTCTCCCTATGCAGTGCTTTTACTCAGCATAGCCGGCGTGCCCGCGTTTATAGCCGAAGCAAAATTTTCGGGTGAGGCTTTTAGAGTCAATAAACGACGTTCGGCTGAAAGGCGTATGCAAATTTATCTCGAAATGGTGCTCACACGCGAAGACGGCGTAAAAGAAGTTAAGTTATTGCAGCTTGGGAAAATCTTTTTACAGCGCTATGTCGACATATTCTTAGCGATTTATAAAGAAGACCGAAGCTTGGTATTGCGTCGCGGTGTGTGGGGCTATGGATTGGGCATTATCGCGAGTGGCGCGTTTTATTTCGCCTATGGCTGGGTAGGTTTCGCAGCGATTGCCGGCGCAATTACCATTGGCCAGATGACAATGTATATCGCCCAGTTTCGACTTGGGCAGAGCGCCGTAACCAGCAGCCTGACCTCGGTAAATGGCATGTATGAAGACAATCTCTATCTGTCTAATCTTACCGAATACCTCGAGCATGAAGTGCCGGAACAGAGTGGTAATTTACATGCCGGACCAAGGCCCGAAGACGGCATTCGCTTTGAGAATGTTAGCTTTTTCTACCCTGGTAGCGACGTGCCAGCGCTCGACAACGTGAGTCTGCATATAACCCCCGGCGAAAGCCTTGCGATAGTAGGCGAAAACGGCAGCGGAAAAACGACGTTGATCAAATTACTCACACGCCTTTATACGCCTACGCAGGGTCAGATTATGCTCGAAGGTCTGCCGCTTCAAGAGTGGGACGTCGATACGCTTCGGCGTAAAATTGGTGTGATCTTTCAAGATTTTGCGCGCTATCAATTAATCGTCGGTGAAAATATTGGCATCGGAGATTCCGATAATTTGGCATCCGAAACTGAAATCGAAATCGCGGCGAAAAAAGGCATGGCCGACGAGTTTGTGCGCGATTTGCCGAGCGGATATAAGACGCAGCTCGGCACGTGGTTTAAAGACGGCAAAGAGCTGTCGGGCGGGCAGTGGCAGAAAGTGGCTTTGTCGCGCGCCTTTATGCGCAGTAAAGCCGATATCTTGATTCTAGACGAACCCACCGCGGCTATAGATGCCAAAGCCGAGGCGGATATCTTCGCGCATTTTGCTGAGCTTACTGCGAATCGAATCTCGATCATTATCTCGCACCGATTCTCTACGGTGCGCCGCGCCGATCACATTATCGTGCTCGAAAAGTCGAAGATAATGGAGCAGGGGAGTCACGAAGAGCTGCTAGAACTTGGTGGCCAGTACGCAACGTTATTTATGCTTCAGGCCGAAGGTTATCAGTAGCCTTACACTCAACAGGAGAAAGACAATGGAAGGGCAAGTAGAAGAGGAATCGAACTCCCGCGCCGTTACAATACTCTTGCGGTCGAGAACTAGACTGCTCGTTTGTTTTCTAACCCTGCCTCTTTACATCGCCGCTGTGTGGGCGCTGCTCAGCAATGGCCGCGAAGTCGGCGCACTCATGTGGATTTATATTGCCCTCTATTCGGTGTTCGCTATCGACTTGGTGCGTCGCCGCTGTCCAAGTTGCGGCGAGCAGTTTTTTGTAAAGAGCATTCTCTTGAATTTTCTTTCTAAGCGCTGCGTGCATTGTGGTGAGGACGGATATAGCCAGCGGAATTGAGCGTTTCACTCGAAGCCTTAGTGCCCAGCTTGTGTGATTTCTGAATTGGATTTTGGTTGCACTATGCTATACTAAAAATTGCTAGTATTTATGCATTTGTTCTAGTAGCCTCCCCCACCTTTGAACTTTAAGTATAATATTCGTTTAGTATTTCCGAATATTTTAATTCACTAGCTTTGCTAATCCCCTCGGGTGAGGCCTGCGAGGGTTTTCCCTGATAAGAAAAAAATTAGAACCGCTCTTCGGAGCTGATTCTTCAGACTTCTCTGACTTTTCTGACACTTCAGACTTCTCTGTCTCTCGTCAATCGTTAAGCTCCGACACCTTCTATTTCACTTGGCTTCGACGCATCGCCTTTGGGGTGCTGCTACTTATGAGTTCGTTGTTTTCGTTAAGTGCAAGCGCGGCCAATGTCTTAGCTTTCGACGGCGCTAACGACTTAGTTCGCGATTCCACGTTTAGCCCAGGCATTTTCGCGAAGACGAGCTTTAGCGTTGAGCTTTGGTTCAAATCCGATGCTGTAAACCGAGGCTATTTAGTACAGAGTGCTAATTCGAGTTCATCTTCCCCTGAACAAAAAATCCAATATTCCATGCGCCTCGAAGCAGGAGGCAGCGTAATAGCCAGCTACGGAGGAAACGGTTCTTACGTCACTGCGGCCTCTCCGAGCTCTTATGGCGATGGCAACTGGCACCATGCCGCTATGACTCTCGCCAGTTCAGGTGTGTTTACTTTGTATATTGACGGCGCCGCGGTTGCTACCGATTCTTATTCAGAAACCCGTGGTACGACTTACTCCTACCTGTCTCTCTATTTAGGCGTTTTAACCTCTACGAGTTTCTCTAATAGCAGCTATTTCAAAGGTCAGATGAGAGACGTTCGCTTTTGGTCTGATACTCGTTCTGCTGCTGAGGTTCTGGCCAATAAAGACGCAACGCTCACGGGAGCAGAGTCGGGCGTTTTCGCATGGTATACCCTCGACCAAGGCGTAGGCGGCGGGACCAGCACCAGCACAACGACGATAATTGACTCTGCAGGTTCAAATGATGCTGAGCCGTTGAATTTTTCTATGGGCGGGACCGTGTCTAATTTCGTGGCCTTCGTCGATAACACTGATCTGGATGCTTCGCTGACTGCCGCTGCCGGCGTGGCAGAGCCTGTTGCGATTCCTACTTCAGTTGATACGGTTGGCGAGGCAGTCGATGTCTTTGACTTCACTCTCGCAGACGGCGGCACTGCAGACGCGCAGGCGCTGGGCGTGTCGCAGGTAGTTGTGAACGTGTCGGGCACCGCGACCGATGCTCAGCGCAGTCAGATCACCTGGCGTCTGAATGGCCCCGATGCGAGCAACGTGACCGGCACTTACTCTGCCGGTGCAGACACCCTTACCTTCTCAGGCCTGTCGATCTCCGTCGCCGATGGCGCGAGCGAGGTCTATACCGTCAACGCCTACTTTAATGACAACACTAGTCTTACCGACAACGCGACGGTCATCCTGTCGGTAGACGGCGATACTGAACCGCTGGATATGAGTTCAGGGTACTCGCAGACTATGCGGTAATCCCTAATGCGGTGTTCTCAAAAGAAGGCAGGCCGATAGTGTTCATCAACGCAGGCGATATAAACGCCAACGGCGAGGACGACTACTATAGCTACTATCCAAATGGCGATCGGCAGACTCTGTATGTTTTTCCCCAGTGATCGCCCCTGTTGACAAAGCTGTAACGAGACGCGGTTTGTTAACACGGTAGCCTAAAGCGAACGCCTAAAAAAAGGGGCCTAGGCCCCTT
>Ga0181604_10001922_pt1 | contig 18198 bp, 18 predicted proteins | sample 041ome_12_FD_148663 | JGI IMG/M metagenome (GOLD analysis project Ga0181604, IMG submission 148663) | Coastal salt marsh microbial communities from the Groves Creek Marsh, Skidaway Island, Georgia - 041410US metaG (spades assembly) | ecosystem: Environmental > Aquatic > Marine > Intertidal zone...
GCAGGATTAGGAATAAAGAAAGAATTATTAATTTTATATTTAAGTAGACTTGGGCAAGATGATAAAAATGTAAAATCAATATTATTTGAGTTTTTAATAATTCTTTTATTATTCTTTATGTAATCTGGCGCATTTTTATGCACAGGATCTAAAAACCACTGACAAATTCTTAAATGTTTATTCTCATCTCTAAGTTGACTCAATGTATCACCATCAATAGAGTCAGCATGACCCATAACTATGCAATCAGGTTTAAAGTTTTTATAGTTAAGAATTATAGAGTTTTGCAATTTCTTTTTTCCAGTTGGATCAAGTATTTTTTTATTATCGTGAATTATATCTCTATCACTTAAAGTTAATACATTATGACCCAATCTAACAAATCCATTGTTTAGTCTTCTTCCTGTGTTATATTGTAATCTTCCGTTAAATCGTCTATTAAAATTAGTTAAATGTAAAATTTTAAATATTTTATTTTTTTTTATATTAAATAAACTAATTTTTTCTTTTATTAAAAATTGATCTCTAATTTTATCTATTATTTTTGATACATATTTATGAGTTAATTTAAATTTTTTATAACTATCTTTTTGCAAAGTTAAGAGTTTTTTTTTATCTTTAATTAGTTTTTCTATTTCATTGAATAAAGATTGACTTGATAGTTCTTTCAATTTAACAGCAACACTTGAAGTTTCTGGTAATCCTCCACGTTTAGAAATAATGACTGCAGCACCTCTGCTTGAGGCTTCTAAACTTGTTCTGCCGAATGGCTCTTCCCATCTTGAGCATACAATTGAAATACTTACTTTTTTTAGATGATTTAAGATATAATCATTTTTTTTAAAACCAAATAAATTTAAATTTTTATGTCTAAAATTTAATTTTTCCCTTGGCTCGTCACCAAAAACACTTGAAGACCAATCTGGATATTTATCTAATATTTTAATAATTGTTTGACCAAAAATATCATAACCTTTTGCTTTATTTAATTTACCGACGAAAGAAATAATTTTTTGTTTCTTGTTAAAATTAATTTTAATTTTTGAGGTTGATTGGTAACATAATTCAGTTTTATTTAGATATTTTGATTTATCATTAAAACTATGAAAAAATCTTTGTCTACACCATTCACTATTAAATATGATTTTATCGACATTATTTAATAATTTAATTCTATCTTGAACAGATCTTGATCCATTCATTTGCAAAGGGTCATTATGAAAAAACAAAAATAATAATTTGTGGTAATTTTTTCTAATTAAAAAAATATAACTTGGTCTATTATGAACTTCAATTAGATCAGAGTTAATCTTATTTTCAACTTTAATGAAATTTTCTACATATAATTTATTAGTGCTTGAAAATAGTTTTTTTTTAAATTGAATATTTGTATAATTTTTTGAAAGAAATTTTTTATAACTTGTATTGCCAAAAACATTTATTGAGTCTTTATGTTTACTTTCGTTTATTGTATCGTTTACAAATAACGATACGGCACCAGCATAATTTGGTGAATAATTTTCTTTAAAAGGTAGTAAAATTGATATTTTCATTAAAAAGATTTTAATAATAATTCATTTCGCAAAACTCTATCTTTTTTTAACTTATATTCATATGACATTGCTAAATTTTTTGACTTAAATTTCTTACTAAAAATTAATTTCCATTTATATCCTTTAGTTGATTTAGCTCCCTTATTTGAGTTATGTTTTGACAGTCTTAAGTTGAGATTATTTGTATACCCCACGTATGTTTTTTTAGTACCAGGGGTTATACTTTTAAGCATATATGTATAGTAAAACATATTTTTGGCGGTCCCTGGGGGAATCGAACCCCCCTTTGCAGGATGAAAACCAGCTGTCCTAACCGATAGACGAAGGGACCATAGATGGGTCTTTTATTTTAAAAGACAATATATTTCAAGACTTATTAAACTAAAGAATTAAATCCTTGATATTTAATTGAATTGTTTTTTTATTATTCCAAATATTTTCTTGTATTTGAGCAATAATATTGATCTTTTTTTTATAAGACAATAAATGATGGCCTAATTTAGTATTTAAGCAATTAAAACAAATTCCTCTTATTGATGCGCCTATATCTGGTTTCATAGTAACTGAAATATGAATATTATTGATAACATTACATTTAATCACTGTAAGATTTTTAATTAAAAAAATTGGTAAAAAATTGTAACTTCCAAAAGGTCCTAACTTATTAATATCATTAACAATTTTACTTTTAATTGCAGATGAAGATATTTCCATATCATATATATTTTGTTTATGATTATAAGAAATATTTTTTAGAAAATCTTTTTGAATAAAATTATCTAACATTTTTAAATTGTTTTTTTTCATTGTAAAACCTGCAGCCATATTATGGCCTCCTCCTGTATCAATTATATTTTTATCAATTAATAATTTTACTAAATTACCAATATTATAAGTTGTTGTTGATCTGGCCGATGCTTTAAACCTATTACTGGATTTTGTGATAACGATTGAGGGTTTGTTAAAATAATCTTTTAATCTTGAGGCAATAATTCCAATTAGTCCTTCGTTTAAATTATTTTTATAATAAATTATAACATTTTTATTTTCTTTTTTAATTTTTTCAAAATCTATTTCATCTATAATATTTTGTTCTATTATCTTTCTTTTATTATTTAGATTAATTAATTTTATTGATCTATCTTTAATAATATCAAGATCATCTGAAGATAATAACTCTACACCATATTTAGAATTATTTAATCTTCCTCCAGAATTAATTATTGGGCCAATCAAAAAACCTAAATCATCAATTGTTAATTTTTTTTTTAAATTATATTGTTGAAATATATGATTTAATGCAAGATTATTTTGAATTTTAAAATTATCAATTGTATTACGTCCAATTATTTTATTAATTTTTCTTAAAGGCATAACATCACATACTGTTGCAAGTAATACATAAATAAGGAAATCAGATATTCTATAATTTGACTCAGTTTTTTTAATTAAAATTTCTATAAAAAAGTATGTTAGCGTAGTAGCACATAAAAGTGATTTTTCTGTTTTTGTTATTTCTTTTTTTGGATTGATAATAACATTTGCCTTTGGGTAAGGTTTATTTATATCATGATGATCAATTATTATTGATTTGATGTTATGCTTGTTTAGGTAATCAATAGCTTCATTTGAAGTAGAGCCGCAATCAACCATTATAATTAATTTTGGTTTTTTTAAAATTAGCTTTTTAAAAAGTTTTTTACTTGCTCCATAACCATCATTAGTTCTGTCAGGAATATAAAAAAAATGTTTTTGATTAATGTGAGTAAAATAACGAACTAATAGCGATGTTGCACAGGCACCATCGACATCATAATCACCTAAAATACAGATATTTTCGTTAATATTAATAGTATTTATAAGTATTAAGGAAGCTTTAATAAAATCTTTGTCATCTTTAAATATATTTATTAATTTCTGGCTATTATTAATTCCATAAATTTCAGATGAATCATAATTTCGAGAAATAATCAACTTAGATAGAATATTTCCTAATCCATAATCTTGTTTAAATTTTTCAAGTAGATTTTTATTAACTTTTTGTTCTGTCCAAATTTTACCAGAAACAGAGATCATTCATTTATTAAATTAATACTTTTCACAATTTTCTTAAAATTTGTATTTTTATGTGTAACAAGTGTTTCACTTATAAATTTATTTCCATCAATAATAATGCCTTTTAAAATTTCACTACTAGTAATACCAGTTGCGCAAAAAAGAGAGTCCCCTTTAACAATTTCGTTAAGTTCATATTTTTTGTTTAAATCAGTTATACCCATTGATTTAGCTTCAATTATATCTCTTTCATTATCAAAAATAAATCTACCCTGAAAATGACAGTTATAAGCATCAAGGGCACATGCTGCTAAAACACCCTCGGGACCACCCCCAATACCTAAAAACATATCAATATTATATTTTGGATTAGAAACATATAATGCACCAAGTACATCACCATCTGTAATAAGTTTAATGTTTACTTCAAGATCTTTGAGTTTATCAATAATTTTTTTGTGTCTAGGTCTATCTAAAACACATACTGTTAAAGAAGAAATATCTTTATTTTTATATTCAGATAAATTTCTAATATTTTTTTCTAAAGGATAATCTAAATCAATTAAACCTTTGTCAATTTTTCCAGTAGCTATCTTATTCATATAAGTTTCAGGTGCGTTAAATAGATCTCCTTTTCCTCCAATTGCTAAAACTGCAACACCACCAGGTAAATTATTTGCCACAAAATTAGTTCCCTCCACTGGATCAACTGCAATATCAAAGTTCGGACCTTTTTTTGTACCTAAAAATTCCCCAGTATAAAGTAACGGAGCTTCATCAAGAGTACCCTCACCAATTACAACTTGACCATTCATATCAATCTTATTAAGTTCTGCCCTCATAGAGTCTACGGCAGCTTGATCAGCTGCAATTTTATCTTTTTTACCTACAAAATATGAAGCAGCTAAGGCCGCTTTTGATGTTACATAATTGAATTTATCGATAAATTTTTTATCAATTGTCATTAAATTTTTTCATCAATAAATTTATCTTCATTTATTTTTGACTCAAATTCTCTTAAACGTTTATAAACACTGGCTAATTCAATAATTGTGGGCCATGCTTTTAGAATGTACTGCATAGATCCTTCAACTCTTCCAAAAGCTCGAATAATTTGTTGCATGACACCAAGAGTAACAGCGCCAGCAACAATAGCAGGTGCTAAAAAAACATATGCTGAAAGAACATTTGCTTGTAAATAAGCAATTCTTCCAACATTAAAATATAAATATCGAATATAACTTAGAAAATGTATTTCTCTAACACCATTGAAAAGTTCTTCGATAGATTTTGGTCTGACCGATCCGTCATCTTCAGCAACTACTAATATTTTTCTATAAGCAGCCTCTTTTTTTTGAAGATCATATTCAACACCAACTAATCTTAAAATTAATCCTAATACAATCAAAAATATAGTTCCTCCAACAGACCAGATTAAAGCACCAACAATTAATCCATAATCCCAATCACCAAAAAAGAAAATTGGAATACCAATACTTAAACCAAATAAGATCGGCATAAATTCAACTAAAATCATTAAAGCTTCAATTAAACTTGTTCCTAAAGATTCCATTATTCTTGAAAACTTAATTGTATCTTCTTGTACTCTTTGTGAAGCTCCTTCTATTTTACGAGCTCTATCATAAACACTATGGTACCACTCAACCATTGCTGTTCTCCATCTAAACAAATAGTGGGAAGTAAAGAAACTAACAACAACAGCTACACCAACATATATTGCAGCTAATGTTATAAAAGATAATAAACTAGTCCAATACTCTTCGATAGTTATAGCATTAGGTTCACCAAGTGCTTTTTGAATCATATCGTAGAATTGACCAAACCACTCATTTATTTTGACATCAATTTTAACTTGGATCCATAATGAAGATAAAATGATAATTGATCCAAGCCAAGACCACATAAACCATTTTCTTAATTTGAAAAATCTAAACATTTATTATTTTAAAAAATTATCAGCGTATGATTTTTTTACAGTTTTTCTTTTTTTTGGTTCAATTAATTCAAAAACTATTTTTTTCTTTTTTGCATAACTTATTGCCAACTCTTTTGATGGAAATTCAAGTTTTAATTCAGTTAATGTATCTGAAGAGCTTTCCCACCCCATTAAAGGATTTTTAGTTGGGTCTTTGGTAATAAATTCTAAAATCCATCTATTGTTTTTAGCCATTCCAGACTGCATCGGATTTTTATTTGGTATATAAATTATTGCTTTACTCATAAAAGATGGTCGGAGTGGCAGGATTCGAACCTGCGACCCTCTGGTCCCAAACCAGATGCGCTACCAGGCTGCGCTACACTCCGATGCGTGTACTAATACAATAGTTATTGATAATTTCAATGTATAAAGAAGCCAAAATTAAAAGAAATTTGATAAAAATCTGTTATATAACGATGAATGATAATTACTTGTCCAAATTGTAACAAAAAATTTAAAATTGATAATTCTCTAATACCTGATGAAGGTAGGAATTTACAATGTGGGTCATGCACTCATGTTTGGCTTTATAAAATCGAAGAAGAAAATAGTAAAATATTAAAGTTAAAAGATGAAATCGGCATCAATGACATTGAAACAAAAGTTGATAAGAATAATGAAGAAATAGTTGAAAACAAAAATCCAATACCAAAAATTAAAACTGAATTAAATAATCAAAAAAAAGAAAAAAATATAGAAAAACAAAAAGAAACAAAAATATCTAAAAATAAAGAAAATACTGGGAATAAGTTTTTCTCTTATTTAGTTGTATTTATTATATCTTTTGTGGCATTAATTATCTTGCTTGATACTCTAAAAAACCCATTAATCAGTGTGTTTCCTGGACTTGAAATTATATTATTTAACCTTTTTGAAACATTGCAAGACATAAAACTATTTATTATAGACCTAATTTAATTTTTTATGATTAATTATTTATCTAAACCTTTTAAATGGTTTTTTAAACTTGAAGCTGCAAGTGGGGTAGTATTGTTATTTGCTGCAATAATTGCATTAGTTATAAGCAACTCAGAATTAGCAGAATTATATTTCTCAACTTTAAATAAATATCTTTTTATAGGTATAAATAATTTTGGATTAAAATTATCTGTATTACATTGGATCAATGATGCTTTAATGGCAATTTTCTTTTTTTTTGTTACTTTAGAAATCAAAAGAGAATTTTTACAAGGAGAACTTTCAAATATTAAACAGGCTCTATTACCAATAATAGCAGCTGTAGGTGGAATGCTTGTCCCTGCTCTATTTTATGTTTTTGTAAATCTAGGTGATAGTGAAACTTTAAATGGATGGGCCATACCCTCAGCTACGGACATTGCTTTTTCTTTAGGTGTTTTATCGTTACTTGGCAAAAGGGTTCCTTTATCATTAAAAGTATTTTTAACAGCTTTAGCCATAATTGATGACCTAGGTGCAATAGTAATTATTGCTCTATTCTACTCAGGAGATTTAAGCATCAAGTATTTAAGTTTAATGTTAATAGCATTTATTTTATTGTTATTAATTAACAAATTTAATATTAAAAAGTTCTTACCTTATTTGATTGTCGGACTTTTCCTTTGGGATTTTACTCATAATTCAGGAATACATGCTACTATTGCTGGTGTTTTGTTGGCCATGACAATTCCTCATAGAAAAAAAGAAAAAGATTTTTCTTTATTAATTAAAATAGAACACGCAATTAGCCCATATGTAGCTTTTGGTATAATGCCACTTTTTGCTTTTGCAAATGCTGGTGTTTCTTTAGAGGGTTTATCATTTGCTTCATTGCTAGATAAAGTTCCCCTAGGTATCGTACTTGGACTATTTTTGGGTAAACAATTGGGTGTATTTATATTTTCTTATGTGTCTATAAAATTAAGAATAGCTCAAATGCCAAACAACACAAGTTGGTATAATTTTTATGGTGTTGGAGTTCTTACAGGTATTGGATTCACAATGAGTTTATTTGTTGGAAATTTAGCTTTCGTTGAAAACATGCAATACATGGATGGAGTTAAGATAGGTGTATTAACTGGATCATTATTATCAACTTTATTTGGTTATTTTTTAATATTACTTACTCCAAATAAACCCAATCAATGAGAAAATTAATATTTCTAATAACTATATTTATGTTTTTTTTTAAAACTTCAACGACAGCAAACTACGAACAAAAAATATATGATTTCACTATAGAGAGTATAACTGGTGAGACAATCGATTTTAAAGATTACAAAAATAAAGTTATTTTAATTGTAAATACTGCAAGTTATTGCGGGTTTACAAAACAATATGATGAATTACAAGAATTGTGGGATTTATATAAAGACAAAGGTTTAATTGTTCTTGGTGTCCCGTCTAATTCATTTAATCAAGAAAAAAATAGCAATTCAGATGTTAAAGAATTTTGTGAAGTAAATTTTAATATTAACTTTCCACTTACAGTTATTACTGAAGTTAAAGGCAAAAATGCTCATGAACTTTTTAAATGGGCTTCAGAAAATCACGGCAAATCTGCTGTACCAAAATGGAATTTTCATAAGATATTAGTTAATAAAGAAGGCAAGATTGAAGATACATTCGCTTCATTTACAAAACCAATGTCAAAAAAGATCACTAAAGCTATAGAAAAAATTTTATAATTCTAAAGTTAGTCCATCGTGAGCTGGAATAACATTTTTTGGTAAAACTCTTTTAAGAACTTTATAATCTAACACAGGTGATAAATTAGTAAGTACAGCTTTTTTTGGTTTACATTTTCCAATCACAGCTAAAGAAGCTTCTAAATTAAAGTGTGATGGATGATAATTGTACCACAAACAATCTATTACTAAATATTTAAGTTTTTTAAAATATTTAAAATCTTTATCATAAATTTTACTTACATCACTTATATATGCTAATTTTTTATTTATTATAAAACAATTTGATTTTACTTTTCCATGTTTAACTACAATACTTTGAATGTTAATTTTTTTGTTATAATTTTTTGTAAAAATTGTTTTGGGTAACTTATTTAGTTTTAATGTTGCGGGATATTCTTTTGAATAGCTATTAAAAATATATGAGAAACTCTCTTTTAAATATTTTGATGTAGGAGCATCAGTAAAAACATTTATTTGTCTCCTACTATTAATATAAAAAGATCTTAAATCATTTATTCCATGAGTTTGGTCGCCATGCATATGTGAATATAAAACTTTATCAATTCTTTTGATATTATGCCTCAATAGTTGTTGACGCAAATCAGGAGAAGTATCTATTAATATATTTTCTTCAGAAGTTTTTAATAAAGCAGAGCACCTTGTTCTATAATTTTTTTTATTTTTTGGATCGCAATTTCCAAAATAACCATCTGGACGTGGTACACCCATAGAACTTCCACATCCAAGAATTATAAATTTCATAATATTTAATTAAAAAAAAGTTTATTAAAGTTATTAGTTGTAGAATTAATAAGCTCTAATTTAGAAATATTTTTTATATCCGCTAATTTTTGGGCAGTATAATCAATAAATGAAGGTTCATTTTTTTTACCTCGATTAGGAACTGGTGCTAAAAAAGGGCTATCCGTTTCGATTAAAATTTTATCTAAAGGCAAAAATCTAAATGTTTCTTGTAACTCTTTAGAATTTTTAAAAGTAATAATGCCACTAGCAGAAAAAAAAGCATCTAATGTTAAGAGTTTTTTGGCAAAATTTAAACTTCCTGTAAAACAATGCATTAATATTTTTAGATTTTTATCTTTATAATCATTCAATATATTAAAAGTTTCCTCTTCAGCATCTCTAGAATGAATGATTAATGGTGAGTTTGTTTTAATAGAAGCCTCAATATGTTCTTTAAAACTTATTATTTGATCGTTTTTATCACTATTGTTGTAATAAAAATCTAAACCAGTTTCACCAATCCCGATTATTTTATCATTTTCAGTGATGTTTTTTATTATCATATCTGAAGTAATTTTGTTTTTGTTTGTTTCATGGGGATGAATACCAATTGTTCCATAAATCATTTCATCTTTTTGGATGATTGTCTTAATCCGATCAAAACTTTCAAATGAGGTAGAAATTGTTAATAGTTTATTTATACCAATCTCTTTTGACCGTTTTATTACATTGGTTAAATCACTTAACAAAGGTTCATGATCTAAATGACAGTGTGAATCAATCATTGTTTTTATCTATCTTTTTAAAAAGAATATCAATTTTATTTATTTTACTTCCTTTTGGTAAAAATTCATTATTTTCAATAGATGTTAAATTAACATCATTTTCATTAAGGTTAAAAATTTTAAGAGCATTTAAGGATGATTGAGGAATTATAGGATAAAGTAAATAACTAATTTTTCTAACTATTTCTAAAGTTGTATAAACGATTGTATTTAGTCTGATCGTATTATCCTTTTTTTTCCAAGGTTCTTGATCATTAAAATATTTATTAGCTTCAAATAAAGAATTTATAATAAAATCAATATAAAAATTGATATCCTGATCATCAATCTTATCCCTAATATTAGATAAACTATTTTTGTATCTATCTAGAATTACTAAATCTTCTTTTTCAAATTTGATATCTTTTGGCACTTCGCTATTACAATTCTTAATTGCAAAAGCTGTAACACGTTGACATAAATTTCCAAAATTATTAGCAAGATCACTATTTATACAATCTTCTAATCTCTCTTGTGATATATTGCCATCATTTCCAAATGATACTTCTTTAATTAAATAATATCTTAATGGATCTAAACCATATTCATTAATTATTTCTATGGGGTCTAAGATATTTCCTTTAGATTTAGACATTTTTTCATCTCCTGAGAGAATCCATCCATGCCCATAAACTTTTAAAGGTAACGCAATTTTAGCAGCCAAAAGAAAAGCCGGCCAATATACAGCGTGAAATCTTAAAATATCTTTACCAATTAAATGAATTGATGCAGGCCAAAAATTCTTAAATAATTCATTATTAGTGTCAGGATAATTTAATGCACTGATATAGTTTGTGAGTGCATCAAGCCAAACATATATAACATGATCATCATTATTAGGTACTTTTATTCCCCATGAAAAACTTTTTCTACTAACAGATAAATCCTTTAATCCACTTTTGACAAAACTAATAACTTCATTTTTTCTAGACTCTGGAGCAATAAAATTTGGATGTTTTTCATAGTAATCAAGCAAAGGCTTTTCCCATTTTGATAATCGAAAAAAATAAGACTCTTCCTCTATCCATTCAACATTTGACTTTGATGAAATTGATCTTTTAACACCATCTATATCTTCAATTTCATCTTCATTATAAAATGCTTCATCAGATACTGAATACCACCCAGAGTATTTAGATAAATAAATATCATCATTTTTTTCAAGCTCATTCCATAAATATTGTACAGTTTTTTTATGTCGATCCTCTGTAGTTCTTATAAAATCAGTATTAGTAAGATTTAATGTTTTTGAAAGATCTCTAAATGTTTGACTAATTTGATTACAGAATTCTAATGGATCAATATTTTGTTTTTCAGCTGATCGTTGTATTTTTAAACCATGTTCATCAGTTCCAGTTAAAAATTGCACATCAAAACCATCCATTCTTTTAAATCTGGCAAAAAAATCAGCTATTATACTCGAATATGCATGACCCATATGTGGTTTAGCAGAAGGATAATAAATTGGTGTTGTGATATAAAATTTTTTATCCATTTAAAACCCTATCATCGAATTCCATTAATAATGTTTCATCGTCTAGATTAAAGATTTTTGTATTGTTAATTTTTTTTAAAAAATAATTTTGTATTTTCAATAGTTTAATATTTCTTAAAGATACATTTTGTCTAAAATAAAGTTCTATTAAAGAATATAATAAATGTTTAATAAAATAATCTTTTTTATATTTTTTTTCATTTATAATCATCTTAATAAAATCTTTTAAATTTATTTGCGTTAGATCAACTCCATTTGTATTGGCAAAATTTAACAAACTTAATATCGATCCTGGTGTGCTATAATAACTTATAATTTGTTCATGAATTAGTTCTTTTACGTTTTCACCTAAAATTTTGTTTGAAATATCAAAAGATTCTTCAGACTTAAGATGGATATTGTAGTTAAGACATCTAGATTTAAGTGTAGGCAGTATTTTTTTATTATTATTGATTAGAATAAAATAAATATTGTCGTTAGGCTCTTCCACTATTTTTAACAAAGCATTAACTGAATTAATGTTTAAAAGTTCAATATTGTCAATCAGCACAAGTCTTGGTTTTGTATTAAAAGACGATTTATTTAAACTTAATATTAAATTTCTAATTTGATTAATATCGATACTTTTTTTATCATCTTCAATGTCAATTGAAATGAAGTTAGGATTAGACTTATTTAAAATTAATTTAAATGACTTATTCTCTGGATTAATTGTAAAATTTTTTTCATCATAAGCATTTTCTTCATCAATGGTTAAAATACAATTAATTAAATGGTAAGCTAAAGTAGATTTACCGATACCTTTTTCTCCTGATAACAAAATTTTATTAGGTAGCTTTCTATCTTTATAAAGATCTATAAAATTACAAAATTCAAAATGATGGCCATATAATATAAGTTGACTTGCTGGATTTAAATTCATTTAATCAATCTATCAATTTTATCCAAAATTAGTTTTTCATTATTATTTATATCTAAATTTGAATTGACTAATTGATATTTATTTTTTTGTTTTTTTGACAAATTTAAAAATCCTTTTTGAACTTTGTTATAAAACGACATTTTAAATTTATCATATCTATTTAGTGATTTTCTTTGTTTTAATCTTTTTTGAAGATTCTTTTGATTAACTATATTTAAAAAAGTAAAACTAACTCTAATATTTTTAAGTAAGTATTTGTTTAAAGTTTCAATCAAATTTAGATCAACTCCCATGCCATAGTGTTGGTAAGCAATAGTAGAGTCTGTAAACCTATCAATAAGTATTATTTTTTTATTATATGATTTTTTAATAATATTCATGTTTTCACTTCTTGCTGCCATATATAATAATAAATCAGTATCTTTATTAAAATTTGATTTATTGTTTAAAATTAATTTTCTAATTTTTTCAGAATTTGGATTTCCTCCAGGCTCTCTTATTTTTATATGACTAATTTTTTTTTTACTAAGATATTTTGAAACAATTGAAATATGGTGACTTTTTCCACTCCCTTCAATTCCTTCAAAAACAATAATTGGTTTCTTAGACATCGCCCCAAATGAGATAATTAAGTGATTTTAATAATCTTGATACAAAATTTACTTTTTTAACTTCATTTGAAGCAAGTAAATCATATTCACCAACTAACTCATCATCGTAAACAACTTTCAAAATAGCGACTTTTTCATCTTTTTTAATTGGAGCTTCAATTGGCCCTTCGTATTTAACAGATACTTTTAAAAGTTTTTTTTTAGCTTTTTTTATAGTTTTGTAGATATCTTCATTAGTATAAACATCTACTTTATCTTGTTTTCCAAGCCATACATCAATTTTTTCAAATGGTTCATTGGCTTTAGAGATATTTACAAGATCAAAATTAGTAAGACCATATGTTAATAACTTAGAACTTTCTTTTGATCTAGAATTTTTTGAACTAAATCCACTACCAACAGCAATCAGTCTTCTGCCATTTCTAACTATTGATGACGCTAAAGAATATTTTTCAACTGCCAAATATCCTGTTTTAATTCCATCAGCACCAAGATTATTTTTATATAAAAGTGGATTTCTATTCCCTTGTGTTATTGGGTCACCCCCTGTCCTATTCCATGTAAATTTTTTTTCTGAAAACATCTCATAAAATTTAGGGTGTTTATTAATTAAATATTTAGACATTTTTAAAATATCTCTAACTGTTGAATAATTATCAGGATCGTTGATACCAGATGAATTTGCAAAATTTGTATTTTCCATGCCAATTTCTCTAGCTTTTGCTGTCATTAAAATTGCAAACTCCTCTTCAGTACCAGCAATACCTTCAGCTAAAGCTACACAAGCATCATTTCCAGATGCAACTATTATACCTCTGAGTAAATTTTCAACTGACACTTGATCACCCACCATAATAAACATGGATGAATAACCTGATGTTGATAATCGCCATGCCTTTTCCGAAATAATAAACTTTTCATCTAATTTTAAATCGCCTGATTTGATTAAATCAAAAGCAATTATGGCTGTCATAATTTTTGTCATTGATGCGGGATATATAGAAATATCTGCTTCTTTTTCATAAAGAATTTCACCTGAGTAATAATCTTGAAGAATTGCAGTTCTTGCTTTCACATCAAGATTGGCCAAGGCTGATTCAATATAAATAAAGCTTACAAATAATACTAAAAATAATTTCTTAAACATCTTTTAAAATTTCTATATTTTCAAAATCTAATGATTTAATTTCATTAAATGAGTCTTCAAGTTTTTTTATATCATTAAACGGTCCTAATAATACCCTATATTTAGTATTGGATATTGTTTTAATAACAGGGTTAGCGATATTTGTTTCATCAATAATTCTATTAGACATATTCATTGCTGAGTCTTTGTAATAAAAATCAGCAATTTTAATTGAATAACTAAAAATATTATCTTTTTTAGCTTTATTTTTTGGTTGATTGACATCACCTAAATTATCAATTTGAATTCCATCAACAGGTGCCTTTTCTGCAACTTTTTTTTCTTCATTATACGTTTTGGCCTTTTTTGCTATGAATGTTGAGTTTTGAGATATCAAAACAAGATCAATATAAGGCTCATTTAAATTTAATGATAGTTCATCTGCTATTCTTGACGTTATTACACTATTATAAAAATCAGAAAACCTTACTTTGTTTGAAATAACTTCAGCAATCACAGTTTTTTGGTTAATAGGATTTGTTATTTTAACAAAAGAATTTTTTTTAAGATTTTTATGAAAGATGAAAAGAGATTTGTTATCAATTTTTTTTGAAATTTTTTTTTCTTTTTTTAATACTGGGTCGTAAACAAGTGTAAAACCAGAATTCTTATACTTTGACATTATTTCTCTATTAACAACATCTTTTTTAAGATTATTCTGCTCACATCCTACTAAGAAGATAAAAAATACTATTAAAATAGATTTATAATTCATTTTTAAATTTTTCCTTAAGAGTACAAACAGCTAATGAAAATCTTAAAGATCTATTCCACTTTAAAATAATTTCGTAGTTATCAAAAACAATATAAGCAGGGCTTAAATTTTCTGCATCTGGTATTATATCTTTGTCAGGTGTGATTATTGAAGTAGTTAAATTATCATATTTTTGATCTAATATATTTGCATTAGATATATATTTTCTAAAATATTTTAATTTTTTTTTATCATGTAGTTTTTTTGCTGAAACATTTAAATATTTTTTTGGTATTTCGTTTGTTAATTGTACCTTATAAAAACAAGGCTCATTATCTTTCCAACCAATTTGATTTAAATAATTAGCTGCAGATGCATAAGCATCGTGATTATCTTTTAAATCAATTGAATTGTTTTTATCAAAATCTACTGCGTAATTTTTCATTGTTGAAGGCATAAACTGAAAAAAACCAAATGCTCCTGCCCAGGAACCATATAATGTTTGATAATCAATCTGATTTTTTTCTATCAACTTTAATAATATTATTAATTCATTTGAAAAAAATTCAGATCGTCGTTTATCAAAACTTAAAGTTGCTAAAGATGACAATATATCCATTTTACCTACATAAGTGCCAAAATTAGTTTCTATACCCATTAATGCTAATAGGAGTTCTTTTTCTATATTATATAGATTTTCTACCTTGTTAATTAGATTTATATTTTTTTTATAAAAATCTATTCCCTTAGAAACTTTTTTAGAAGAAGTTCTTTTTGAGATATACGTTTTGGTATCTTCATAAAATTCTGGTTGATATCGGTCGTATTTGATTACATCTGGTAAAAATTTGATGTCAGCCATAACAATATCGAATGTTTCTTCAGAAATATCATTTTCCAATGCAATTTTTTTGAAACTTTCTTTCCAGGCATTAAAACCAGTTGGATTTTCTGAAAATGATGGAGTGAAAGAAAAAAATATAATTATAAATAAATAGTTAATTAGTTTCATATAAATCTTTCAAATATATAATTACAGCAATCCAAATAAAAATAAAACTAACTAATTTTTCTAATGAAAATGGTTCATCATAATAAAAATATCCTAGTAAAAATTGAAATGTTGGAGTGATATAAAAAATCATACCTGTTGCACCTAATCCACATAATTCAACACCTCTAACATATAAAAATAAAGGTATTATCGTCATTGGACCTGCTAAAAAAATAAATAACATCATTGGAGGATCAGAGAGTTTAAAATCATTGTGTCCATTTATGGTTATTAAATAAAAAGCAACTAGTGCAAAGGGTAATATATAAAAGCTTTCAATTAAAAGACCTATATCAGTATCAATATTAATTTTTTTTCTAACAAGATTGTAAAAGCCCCAACTTAAAGCAACTATAATACCTACCCATGGCAAAGATTTGATACTTATTAAAACTAAATATAAAATAGATATAATCACTAATACAATTGATAATATTCTTTTTTTATTAAGTTTTTCTTTAAAAAAAATATAACCAAGCATTACACTTAAAATTGGCATCATAAAATAACCAAAACTTGCATCAATTATCCTATTGGTTGCTATAGCATAAATCCACACAGCCCAATTTATAAAAATAAGAAAACCAGATAAAAATAAATAAAACAAATTTTTTTTATTTTTGATTATGGTAAAAAAAATATCCCACTTTGAAAAAAAAAAAGTTGTTAAAATTAATGTAAATGTTGTCCATAGACATCGGTGAACAACTAATTCGATATGACCAATGTATGTAATGTATTTAAAATACAAAACACCAAAAAAACCCCACCAAAAAGAACCAAATCCAGCTAAGAACAGTCCTTTATTAAATTCTTTATTCATAGGAACTATTGATTAATAAGTTATAGCTTTTATTAGACTATTTTATGGTTGAATTAAATAATTTTAATAATAAAACAATCTTCACGGAAGGATGGCAGAGTGGTTGAATGCACCGGTCTTGAAAACCGGCAAAGGGGCAACTCTTTCCTGAGTTCGAATCTCAGTCCTTCCGCCATTAATTTTTCTCACTATCATATTTGAAGTTTTTAAATAAGGAATTAATATAATTTTCCTTAAATTCAAAATCACAATCTAAACCATTATAGTAATTGTATAAATTTGTGTCATCGATATCTAGCAATTTTTCTAAATCATTAAGATCTTTAAGACTCAATATCTCAATGTATTTTTTGGTAAAAGATCCTAATAGTTTATCCATTTCTTTTGTGCCACGATAATTTGATCTGTAAATAATCTTTTTTTTTAATAGATCTATATTGAGAGTCATAAATATAATATATTATCTCTTCATGACTAATCAAAGTAATTATGAATATCTTTTATCAGATTTAACTAAACTTAAAGGTGTTGGTGCCAAAACAACTAATTTATTAAAAAAAAAGAACATTAATAATATTTTTGACTTATTATGGAAGTTGCCTAAATCTTATACAGATAGAAGTCGTTCGACAAAAATTAAGGATTTGAAAATTGGTGAAAACCAAACAATTACTATTATTCCTAAAAAATATTTTTTTCCAAGAGTAAGAAATCTACCAAATAAAGTTTCTTGTACTGACGAAACAGGTGAAATTGATTGTATTTTTTTTAATAGTTTCGAAGGTTATGTAAGAAAAATTCTTCCGCTAGAAAAAGAAGTAACTGTTAGTGGTAAAATTGGCCTTTTTAGAAACAAATATCAGCTTACTAATCCTAAATATATTTCTGAAGACTCGTCTTTTATAAAACAAAAACATAACACATACTCATTAACGGAAGGAATCTCTGAAAAAATTTATAATAAGATAATTAATCAAATAATAAAGAATCTCCCCATCTTGAATGAATGGCACTCAGATAATATTTTAAATAAATTTGGAAAAATAAAGTGGAATGATGCTATTGTTGAATTACATAAACCAGAAAATATAGGTAATTACAAAAAAAATTTTTATCAAAGGTTGGCTTTTGATGAAATTTTTTCAACATTTTTAGTTAACTCTGAAATAAGAAAGAAAATTAAAAAAATTAAAAAAAAGAGTAAACTTGTAGATAAAACAAAACAAAATAAAATTCTAAATAAATTAGAATTTACGCTTACTAAAGATCAGTTTAAAACATTAGAAGAAATAAATAACGACCTTTCGTCAACCAATAAAATGTTTAGACTGCTTCAAGGCGATGTTGGAAGTGGAAAAACCATAGTATCTTTGCTAGCTGCATATAATACAATTAATTCAGGATTTCAGGTCGCTTTTATGGCACCAACAGAAATACTTGCAAGACAGCATTTCAACTTTGCGAAAAAACTTTTTTCAAACCAAATCAATATTGAATTAATTTCTGGTAAATCTGAATATAAAAATAAAAAAGAAATTTTAAAAAAATTAGCTGATAATCAAATAGATATAATTTTTGGGACTCATGCAA
>Ga0181604_10001952_pt1 | contig 18022 bp, 20 predicted proteins | sample 041ome_12_FD_148663 | JGI IMG/M metagenome (GOLD analysis project Ga0181604, IMG submission 148663) | Coastal salt marsh microbial communities from the Groves Creek Marsh, Skidaway Island, Georgia - 041410US metaG (spades assembly) | ecosystem: Environmental > Aquatic > Marine > Intertidal zone...
CGTATATTGTGAACCAGATCCATTTAATTGTTCAAAGTTATTAGAAAATATTGAAAAATATTCTAATCAAGTTAAGGTTGTTAATTCTGCAATAACACCGACTGGTGGTGTTATGCCTTTTTATTCTAGTTACAATAGTTCTTTTTTATCTAGTTTAGATCCAGATCATTTACAAACAGCAATATCTTATAATTCAACTTGGGACACAGATCCTAAAGTCATACCATTTTTAACTAATACATTATCATTTCAGAGTTTAATTGATTATGTAGGCAAAGACTTTGATCTTATAGTCATTGATGCAGAAGGATATGACGTTGAAATTGCAGAAAGTTTAGACTGGAATCAATTTACTAAATGCACATTAGTCAGTTTAGAACATGGCTATCCTGACATTTATCCAAATGATAATATTGTTAAACAATTATTTGACCAAGGAAATTTTGTCTTAGAAACAATTACTCCTGGCCATGCAGTATATAAAAAATATGTTAGTTAAAAAATACAATTACGAAAAAATTTCAAGAAACTCAGTAGACGGACAACGTCTATATTCATTACCCGATGGTAGCCGTGTTCCTAGTGTTACTACAATTCTAGATAAAACTAAACCCAAAGAAAAACAAGAAGCCTTAAATCGTTGGCGTAAATCGGTGGGTGAAGCCAAAGCCAGAGAAATAACCACAGAAGCCGCAAACCGCGGAACTCGTATGCACAAGTGGTTAGAAGACTATGTTGAAAACAACAGAGATATGGGATCACCTGGTACTAATCCATACAGCCAACAGAGTTTTAAAATGGCAGAGCAGATAGTAGAACATGGACTCAAACATGTTGATGAAATGTGGGGCATTGAAGTTCCTTTATATGTTCCTGGACTATATGCTGGCACTACTGATGCTTGTGGTGTTTATAAAGGCAAACCCTGCATAATTGACTACAAACAGACTAATAAACCTAAGAAAACCGAGTGGGTAGAAGACTATTTCCTACAGTTAACAGCCTATGGTACTGCACACAACGAAGTACATGGTACTGATATCAAGTCAGGCACTATTCTTATGTGTTCAAAAGACTATGAATTTCAAACCTGGACTATTGAAGGTGCAGAATGGGACAAGTGGCAAGAACGTTGGTTTGAAAGAGTTGAGCAGTATTACAAACTTGCATAAATACTTGATAATAGAACAATAGGTTAGAAACATGGCTGTAATACAAATTTCAAAAATACAAGTACGACGTGGCCTACACGAAAACCTACCACAATTAGCAAGTGGTGAGATGGGATGGAGTGTAGATACTCAACGACTTTATATTGGTAATGGTACCTTAGCAGAAGGCGCACCTGAAGTTGGTAATACTGAGATAGTTACCACAAGCCGTGATATTCTAAGTATCATCAGAAGTTATACATTCAAAGGTACTGAGTCTGGTTACGAAAGCGTTACAGGGTCAGATGCTACACACCCAATATTAAGAAAGTTCCAAGATAAACTAGATGAATATGTTAGTGTAAAAGACTTTGGTGCTGTAGGTGACGGTACAACTGACGACACTGCGGCAATACAAAAAGCTATTGATCAAGTATATCCAGCCAGCAAATTTACAACTATTGCTACTAGAAGAATACTAGATATTCCTGCAGGCGAATATATTATTTCTAGCAACATTACTATTCCTAGTTATGCTCATATTAAAGGTGAAGGTCCTATGAGCTCAATCCTAAAACAAACGGGCGGATCAAACCCATTAATACAGTTTAAAGATGAAAATGGTCTAGTAGGTAATGCTATTACAGGAACAAATCCGTTCCAGATTTCTATAACAGACATTGGGTTAGAAACAACACAAGACAATCACTTGATAGCAATTGACAGTGCCAGTGATGTTAGACTAGAAAAAATGAGCTTTACAGGCAGTGTTACATTTGGTGGTGCTGGTACAGAAAAAGCAGGTATTAGAATTCAAGACAGTGTAAGTAAAACAGAACATATTTCAATTCAACACTGTGACTTTGCAAATGTGTCATATGGTATATATGGTACTGGCGACATAAGAAGTGTTACCATTGATCATTCTAAGTTTGATCATGTATATCATGGTGTTGTAGCAGATAAGAATTCAAGTAATGTTGCTCCAACAAGTATGACAGTCAGTAACAGTATCTTTAGTAGAATTAGTAACTACGGTGTTAAGTCTAACGATGGTAGTTCAATAACTTCAACTTTTAACTACTTTGGTGAAGTTGGATTTAGTGAATTAGCAGTTGAGTCAAGTGTATTATACTGGGGCAACAATGACAACTACAGTATTAGTGATAAATTTACTAGAGACGATGCAAACATAGCTCTATATCCATTAATTGAAATGGAAGACAATGGTAGAATAACTAGTCCAACAACTTCGCACTATGGTAGTCTAAATATCAACCCAGGTGCAATTGAAACACTAGCAGGTAATACAGCAGTAGCGGCAAACACAACAGTTTCATTTGATGAAGTATCAAGTGCAATTATCGATTATACTATGGTGCGAAACAATGAAACTAGAATGGGTAGTATGAAAGTCACACAAACAGGCGGAACCGCTTTCTTTGAAGATGACTATACAGAATCTACAGCATTAGGGGTAACATTATCATTTGATTCATACGGTAATGTTGCAGTCTTACAATACACTTCAACTAATACCTCACCAGTACAGGATACGACTTTCAAATTTAATATTCGAAACTTCGTATAATGTGGAATAATACTTTTTGGGAATTGCGTGTTAACGAAAGACTTAACATGTGGAAAGATTTCCGCAAGGAAATAGGTCAGTTATCTCTTGACAGTGCAGTCAGTGAAGTAGCCAATATGTGGGGTGGTGCTCCATATATCAATTATTATGTCAATCCAAACGATCCAAAAGAATGGCCAGATCCATGGACAATGTTAGCCGAAAATTACTATTGTGATCTTGCAAAAGCATTAGGAATATTGTATACTATATACTTTAGTGAACATAAAAATTCACACCCGGAAATACGTATATACTATGACTACAAAACAAAGGAAAGACACAATGTAGTTTGGTTAAAAAATGGGAAATATATTCTTAATTGGTGGCCATACGAGATAGTAAATACAAGTGATATAGAGAAAGAAACTGATGTAAAACTATTACACAGATATAAGGAAAAAGACTTAAATCTAGACAGATATTAATCAATCAAATAACAAAGAGGTTATCAAAACGTGAATGTTGATATTCAAGTAAAAAAGAGAAGTGGCAATTTAGTAAAGCTCGATCTTACCAAGTGGCAAAACCAAGTAGCTAAAGTCTGTCAAGGAATTGCTGACGTCAGTCAGTCAATGATTGAAATTAAAAGCCAACCACATTTTTATGATGGCATTACTACAAGAGAAATTGATGAAATAACTCTACGTGCTATTGTAGACTTAATTGATGTAGAACACGAACCAGAAGTAGGGCATACTAATTATCAATACGTAGCAGGTAAGCAACGCCTTTCAATGTTAAGAAAAGATGTATATGGCTCATATCAACCTCCCCGCCTCTACGACATAGTAAAAACAAATATTGCTACAGGATTATATACTCCTGATTTATTAGAGTGGTACACAGAAGAAGAATGGGACAAGATGGAAAAATTTATTGACCATTCTAAAGACGAAGATTATAGTTATGCCGCTATTGAGCAGATGATTGAAAAATATCTTGTGCGTAATCGTGCTACAAAAACAATTTATGAAACACCACAGATCCGTTATATGATAGCGGCCGCAACGGTGTTTCACAATGAAAATCCACAACAGAGATTAAAGTTTATTAAAGACTATTATGTCTGTGCTAGTGAGGGATTGTTTACACTAGCAACACCGGTACTAGCAGGCCTAGGTACTCCTACAAAACAATTTAGTTCATGCGTGTTAATTAAATCAGACGATGACTTAGATAGTATTTTTGCCTCAGGTGAGATGATGGCCAAGTATGCTAGTAAACGTGCAGGCATTGGTTTAGAAATTGGCAGACTACGTCCATTAGGAGCACCTATCCGTGGTGGAGAGATCATGCACACTGGTATGATTCCTTTCTTAAAGAAATGGTTTGGTGATTTACGTTCATGTAGTCAAGGTGGTATCCGTAACGCATCAGCAAGTGTATTTTATCCTATTTGGCATTATCAGTTTGATGACTTAATTGTACTTAAAAACAATCAAGGTACAGAAGAGACTCGTGTACGCCATATGGACTATGGTGTGTGTTTAAATGCGTTCTTTTGGAGACGTTTTAAAAATAAAGAAAATATTACTTTCTTTGATCCAAACGAAGTGCCAGATTTATATGAAGCATTTTATAATGACACTAAACTGTTTGAAGAACTGTATGTCAAGTACGAACGTAAAACTAGTCTACGTAAAAAGACTATGTCAGCTGAAGAAGTATTTAAATCAGGAATATTGAAAGAACGTACAGATACAGGTAGAATTTATCTTGTGTTTGTAGATAATGTTATGAATCAAGGACCATTTGATCCAAAACATCATACAATATATCAATCAAACTTATGTTGTGAAATCTTACTGCCCACTAAACCATTTAAACGTTTAGATGACGAAGAAGGAAGAATTGCTTTATGTACCTTAGGTAGTATCAACTGGGGTTCATTCCGTAACCCAGAAGACATGCGTAGAGCATGTAGAATTTTACAACGTAGTTTGTGTAATATCTTAGACTATCAAGATTTCTTAAGTATACAAAGTAAATTAAGTAATGACGAAATATCACCTTTAGGTATTGGTGTTACTAACTTAGCATATTGGCATGCTAAACGTAGTCTTAAGTATGGAGAATCAGAAGCATTACAAGAAGTTAAAACCTGGATGGAACATCAGGCATTTTTCTTAACTGAAGCATCAGTTGAACTTGCTAAAGAGCGTGGTGCTTGTACACATTCAGAATTAACTAGATACGGACAAGGAATATTTCCTTGGGAGTTAAGAGCTAAAGCTGTTAACAAACTAGCAGACTTTACTCCAACTAGAGAACTTGATTGGGAAGAACTAAGAAGTCAAATGAGACAGTATGGTGTACGTAATGGTACTTTAATGGCTATTGCTCCAGTAGAAAGTTCTAGTGTTGTTATTAACTCAACTAACGGTATTGAAATGCCAATGAGTTTGATTTCAGTTAAAGAATCAAAAGCAGGATCGTTTATACAGGTAGTACCAGAATATAATAGACTAAAAAATAAATATCAATTGATGTGGGAACAAACTGATTGTACAGATTATCTCAAAACAGCCGCCGTCTTGGCCGCTTATGTTGATCAAAGCATAAGTACAAATACGTTTTATAATCCAGCACATTTTAAGGATAATAAAATACCAACTACACTTATTGCTAAAAACCTAATGCAGGCACATCAGTGGGGACTAAAGACTTTCTATTACAGTCTTATCAACAAAGCGGGGTCTAAAAGCTCTGAAGCGGAAGAAATTGCGGCGCAATATCTTTCACAGAGTATAGGGACAAATTTAATTGAAGAAGAAGAAGATTGCGAGGCATGTAAACTATAATGAGTAAAGAACAATACGACCTAAAGAAAAAAACAGATTATTTAAATAGACAAATGTTCCTTGATCCACAAGGACCAGTAACCATACAAAGATTTGAAGAAGTAAAATACAACAAGGCAGTTAAACTAGAACAAACAGCAAGAGGTTTCTTTTGGGTACCAGAAGAAGTTTCATTAACTAAAGACAGTCAAGACTTTAAAGATGCTAGTGATGCAGTTCGTCATATCTTTACATCAAACTTATTGCGTCAAACAGCATTGGATAGTTTACAAGGTAGAGCACCAAGTCAGGTGTTTACTCCTGTTGTTGGCTTGCCAGAATTAGAAGCATTGGTTTATAATTGGTCGTTCTTTGAAACTAACATACACTCACGTTCATACAGTCACATTATTCGTAACATTTATAATGTACCTAAAGATATTTTTAACACTATCCATGACACACAAGAAATTATTGATATGGCCAGTGACATCGGTGACTACTATGACAAACTACATGTTATTAACTGTAAGAAAGAACTAGGACACAAGATTGATGAGCAGGATCATATCAAAGCAATTTGGTTAGCTCTAAATGCTAGTTATGGCCTAGAAGCATTCCGCTTTATGGTGTCATTTGCTACATCACTAGCTATGGTAGAAAATAAAATCTTTATTGGTAATGGTAACATTATTAGTTTAATTTTACAAGACGAATTACTACACAAAGAATGGACTGCTTGGATGATTAATCAAGTGGTTAAAGAAGATAAACGTTTTGCTAAAGTAGCAAAAGAGTGCGAAGCAGAAGTACAGAAAATGTACGAAGATGTTATCGCTGAAGAAAAGAAATGGGCTGACTATCTATTTAAGAAAGGACCTGTTATTGGACTCAATGAAAACATTCTTAAAGATTTTGTAGATTATACTGCGGTTAGTGCGTTAAAAGACATTGGTATCAAGTATTGGAACCCTGCTCCTAAGACAACACCAATTCCGTGGTTTAATAAACACAGTGATACAAGTAAAAAACAAACAGCATTACAAGAAAATGAATCAACTAATTATGTTATTGGCGTAATGAGTGAAACAGTCGACTATGATGCTTTACCATCTTTATAAGGGAGAAAAAAATGTTAAAAGTATTTTCAAAAACAAACTGTCCTTACTGCGACAAAGCAAAGCACTTATTAGAGTCTAACAATATTCCATTTGAAGTTGTTAACATTGAAGAAGATCCAGAACAAAGAGAGTGGTTGATTAATCAAGGGCATAGGTCAGTCCCACAAATTTATAAAGGTGATGATATCTTTGTAGAAGGTGGATATCAAGGACTAGCAAAATTATCACCAGAACAATTAAAAGAGGTAATAAATGCTTAATTCAAAAAAATATGAAAAGGATACTATTGTATCTTTCAAGATCGTCAATGGGGACGAGTTAATAGCAAAAGTTGTTGAAGAAACAGATAATGGTTACGTGGTTAACAAGCCATGTACAGTTGTACCAAGTCAGCAGGGGATTGGGCTAATGCAGAGTTTATTCACCGGCGACTTAGAAAATCATACTGTGACTCTAAGCAAAACACATGTTATGCTTTCAACAAGAACTATTAACGAAATGGAAAAACATTATATTAAAACTACAACTGGTATTGAAACTCCAGATGGTAGTGGAATTAGTATTGTTAAGTAGGTAACACAAAATGGCAGACTTAATCGCTACAGCTAGAAATGCAACAGTGGTTTCTGAAAATCAATATAACACTGTTGGTAAACCTAAAGGCAGTCTAACACCAGCAACTATGACTGCTATGATTGGCATACACAAAAGTGATGGTTCTGCTATTGACAAAGCACCTAACGTAAAACTAGTAGAAGATAAACTGGCCGCTATCGCCGCTGATGTAACAAACCCAAATCAAGCCGCGGCACAAACTGCACTAACTAATTTACAAAACGGTCAAGCAAAATTGTTTAACAAAAATGATTGTGGAGGATTTGGTTCTATTGTAGCACAGTGTGATAGTCATATCAGAGATAGTCATGACATCATGCTTACTCAACAAAATCTAGCAGGCACAGACTTTTCATCTTTTGGGCAAGGTGTAAAAGATATGGGCAGTATGGGTGACAGAGGGTTAACTAATTCATTTGGTGATTTGAAAGGTGCAGGAGCGGCCATTAATTCAACTGGTGGATTATTTAATGGAGTTGAAATAAAAAATCTAGGCACACCAGGTGGTATAGTTGAAGGACTAAACAATAACAAACTTGGTAATGCTACTGGGCTCAATAAAGCACTAAAAGACCAAGGTGTCAATCTTAATGACATACATAATCCTGCATATAAAGATAGAATTGAAGGAGTGTTAGGAAATATAAATGATCCGGCGGCACTTAATGCTAGTGCTGAGCAGTTTGGAACTGACCCATTTGCTGATTTACCAACATATTCAGGTAGTGATTCAAGTTTATATCAAACTCCAAGTTTTGGTGGTATACCAAGTTCACCATCATATAGTACATCGCCTGGTGCAACTTCATTATCGCAAAATCAAGCGGCAACATCACAACTTGGAGTTGGCGGATTTGATGCAGGTGCAACTGGATTTGGTGGCGGACAATTAGCTCAGCCTGGTGAAGGTGGCGGAGGAATACAAAGTCTTAAAGATCTAGGTGATCCTACAAAAACAGCCCCGCCAGCAGACTTAAAAGGATTAGACTTTGGTGGTATGGGAATTGAGTCAGCGGCCGGAGCGACTAATCCATTAAGTTCAATCGGAACTAAACTAGGTGACATGGGCGGCGGACGTATGATTAATGCTAGTGCGGCTCCTGGTATGTTTGGTGGTATTAAATTAGCAGAAACACCATTAAACAATGAGGCACATCCTGATCTAAACAGCATGATGACTGACAGTACTCTGAACACTCAATTAGGTAATATGATTGGAGTCAGTGGTTATTCAACATCAAGCAAGTTACCTACAGTAAGAGACATGTTAGGTCCTGTTGCCGGAAACGATGTCATTGATAAGATAGCCGCATCAGGCGGTGAGATGTCAGCTGAAGAAATTGCAGAAATTGAAGCCAGTGTTGCTACGTCAGTGGGGTTTGCTGATGCGGCCGGGATACAAGCAACGTCAGGCGCACGAACACAAAACCTAGCAGGTTCAATGGGCTTTGCTACAAACTTACACACTTACGGTAAAGACCTGTCAACTAACGGTACTGGTGGAGTACTGATGAGTATGGCTAACACAAGTACCAAATATGGAGAAGGCGTTAAAGCCAGTTTGATAGAAGGCAATAACAATAGAATATTTGCCGCAAATGGCCTACCACAACCATCAACTAATCCATTTGAAGGATTGCCAACATACGTAGACGATGACGGTAGTTTAAAAACTAATTCAGCGAGTAAACTATTAGGAGGCTAAATTGGATCTAAATCCAATACATGAATATGATCAATTGTACGATTGGTTAATTTCTTTGGCTTCAAAACAACTAACTAACAAAACGTTTACAAATCAACTTTCAAGATTTCTTAATAGAAAAGGACACCCAGTAAAAATAAAGCATTATAGTGGTTGTGAAATCTTAGATCCTGGTGATTGGGCATTTGGTGCAGAGTATGATGTTGAACTTGACGAACAAGGAAAAAAGCCCTTCAGAATAGACTATTTTAGTTGTTTAGACAACAAAAAACAGTGGAAAATGACAGAAAATAAGGCCAAAATTATGGCTTTGGATCTAGTTGAGACTCTAGTACACGAATACACACACCTTAAACAATTTAGAAGTAGAAAGTTTAAAGAATGTAAATTTAAACCACAACTGCACGGAAAGTCAGATAAAAAGCGTGATGAACAAGTATACCTAAGCAATCCTGATGAAATAGAAGCATACGCTGTAAACATTTCAGTACGATATTATATTGAAACAAAAAGGCTAAGTATTATTAAGCCTGAAGTAAACAAAGACTTTAAATCTTATCAAAAAGCATTTGGCAAAACACATCCAGTAGTTAAAGATCTTGAACAACAGGTTAATCGCAACATAAGACATCTAGAGGAGACAGGAGATGGCGCAGTTAAAAGAAGGCGGTTTAGAATGGGAAGAAGCAGAATTAGATCTCGCAGATGAAATCACTGATGAAGATTATGTTTTTGTTGTCAAACCAGACGGTTCAGTTAAATCAATCTTATTACCATCTATAGAAACTGATATGAGCGAAGGCATTCGTGATTTAATGGATTTCTTAGAAGATAAGAGTTCGTTAAGCTCAGCAGGACATACTCTACACTAGTTTTTTAATTCTTTAAAAAGTTTTATCAGTAGTCGTGTAGTTCTAGGACCTATTTCACCAATAGGCTCCAATCCATTGTCTTTTTGTAATCGGATTATTTCAGGTGCTGTCTTAGGCAACTTATCATATATCTTTGAATCCCAAGACTTAACTTCATGTTCATAGTTCCAATATGCCTGTCTAGTTAAAGGACCCATCTTACCATTGACAGGACGTATACCTTCTACTATTTGAAATACTTTTATTTTGTTTCGAGTGTTTAGATTAGGTAAGGGTATTTCACAGTAGTCGCCACGACCTCTTACTTTGCGTATCAGTCTACAGTCTTTACCTGTTAGCCCACTTACCACATGATCACTCAATGTCTTTCCTGTTTCCTTAACGCTAACAACATCTCCTGCTGTGCCTGCTATATCCAATGCCTGTGCTACTTCTACTGCTGTACTAGCACTTTCTGCTGTTGCGGCCGCACCACCTATTTCAAACGTAGTAACTATTAAAGTACAACCTTGTGTCAGCAGAACTGCTAGTAATAAAACTAACTTGCCCATTTAAGTGCAAAGAATTCTGCGTCTTTGTCCTCTCTAAAAGTGAACACCATATAGTCTGGAGCAACTTCAGTAGTATATTTGTCACCTGGTAGCCCATACTGCTCACAGCACCAGGCACAACATTCGTTCCACCATCCTAAAGTCATACGACTGTTCCACTTGACTTTAATTGATGTCATTTTGTTCTTTAAAACGATCGTGCATCACAATTCCATCTAAGTGATCTAGTTCATGCTGAAAGCAGATTGCATTGATACCCCAAAGCCGTGCTTGTATTAAATCACCTTTATGATTGTGATATTCTACTTCTATTTCTGCAGGACGTTTGATAACCATAGTCTCACCAGGAAAACTCAAACATCCTTCTTCAATTTGAGCATATTGGTTACCGTGACTTATAATACGAGGATTGAAACAGTGCATGGCCATACCGCCAGTGTCAAACTTAGTCTGCATCACAAATACTCTGGCTGATATACCAATCTGTGGAGCCGCAAGTCCAATACCATTTGACTGTTTCATAAACTCTATCATTTTATTAGCCAAATGTAGATTCTTTTCAGGAGTATCAAATTTAAATGCTTCTGCGACATCGTGCAATACGGTATCCACAAATTTAAACTTATTTGGAATCTTTATTTTCATACTACTATTATATAGTCTTTCTAGAACGATTTCAAGATAAATAACTAAAAGTTAACGGAAATGGAACCAAAATGGCTTCAAACGGAATATCAACATTATCATCAAAAGAACTTAAACAGACAACCAAACTTGCTATGGCTGAAGCAAAACGCCAAGGCAAAGTTGTTGCTCTTGATGGCACCTGGACAGGTAACGCCAATGTTAGTCAACCATGGGCAAGAACATTAAACGTTTTAGATATAGATCTATTACCAACAGTATACAGTGGTAATGTTATAGTTGATAATCCAAATGGCCCAGGTGGAACGTTAACCCAAGGACGTCCATGGGGCGAAGATGCTGTTATTGTTTTAGTTACTCCGGCAACTGATCCAGAAGAAGCTGTTGCACCAAGTACATTTATAACATTACAATTTTGGTATGATGCGGCTGATACCGATACATTAATTCCAAGTGCTACAGATGAAGGACAAATTACTCAATGGACTGATAAATCAGTCCTAGCACATAACGCCAATCCAAATGGCGGAACATCTAAACCAAATTACGAAAATACTGTACCATTAGCAGGTAACGGCTACGTAGAATTTGATGGCAATGATAACTTAACAATTAATCCGTTTACTGATTTGGCATCACAACCTGGATTTACAGTTTTCTTTGTTAGCCAGTTAGCAGATACAACTGGAGTTCAATACATAGGATCAACCAATGACAATGATTTAAGATTATTTTCAGACGGAACATCAATGACAGTGGGAATGAATGGCGCAACAGGTACTGTGGCCAATGTTGCTACAACTAGTTGGACATTACACAGTGTAACATTTGATGGAACTGGAGCAGATAATGAGTCAAGACTAGTTTATAGAGTAAACAAATCAGCACAGACACTTTCTTTCACAGGCACCGTTGGAACTCTAACTAGTCCAGTAAACAATGTTTTTATTATGGGTAATGATATTACTAAGACTATGGGCATGGAAGGTTACATAGCAGAAGCAGTATTGTTTAATAAAACATTAACCTCAGCTGAGATACAGAACGTTGAAAACTACCTAAGCAACAAGTGGGGTTTATAGTAAATGGCCACACGTAAGAATTTTGAACATGGCTTATTAGTAAGTCAAGGTGCACTTGACGGACAAACCTATGTTCATAAGTTCGGTGCTACTCCTCAGATGTCTATTAACCAAACAGGAAGTCTCTGGGACGTTAATGATACACTATATCCTTGGACAGCGTTAGACACACCAGCAGTGGTAAACGTAGAACGCAACAATGCCAGTGACAATGGCCTGGTAGTCACAGTACAAGGACTTGATAGTAACTGGAACGTACAGGAAGAAGAAATCACAATCACAGGTGCTGATCAAGTTGGCACTAAACTATTCCGTAGAGTAAACAGAGCGTTTGTTACATCATCATCAGCCTCAACTAACGTAGGTGATGTTGACATTGAAGCAGGAGCCGCGGGTGGTACCACTGTTGCTCGTATTGGTGCCACAAATGGACAAACACTAATGGCAGTTTATACAATACCAGCTGGTTATACAGGCTACTTACACAAAGGTGTAGCCAGTATTCAATCGGGCGGTGATGCTACAGGCTACATGTATGCTAGATATAATACAGTAGGTACAACTTTCCGTGTAGCACACACATTTGAAGTAGTCGGCACAGGCGGACAGTACATACATGAATTTCCATTTCCACCAGCACTACCAGAAAAAACAGATATTGATGTTAGAGCAACTGTGCGTAGTAATAACTCACGTATAACAGCCGCATTTGATATACTTCTCGTCGAAAACGACACATAATTCACTTGATTTTATTAAAACTTCTTGTTATACTAACAAAAGCATTCTTAAATAATTAACTATGACGAAACTTACAATAACAGACAAATATGTTATACCATTCTTAACCTTACTATCAGGATTAAGCATATCAGCTGTGGCTGTATGGTATTCAGTGGCCGGGCTTGTGGCTATTTTCGCCGCCTCAGCAACAGCAATCATCATCATGGGTGTGGCTTTAGAAGTTGGTAAATTAGTAACAGCAGTATACCTACACAGATACTGGCACATGACTACACGTTGGTTAAAAACATATCTGGCTATAGCAGTTCTATTCTTAATGTTTATCACCTCAATGGGAATCTTTGGGTTCCTCTCAAAAGCACACATTGAACAAACAAGTTTAAGCGAAGAACAATCAGCACAGATAGAAACTATTGACGAAAAAATTATTAGATCAGATGCCAAGATCAAACGCTGGCAGGAAGAGATGGATAGACTGCTTGGTGGTAACACTGGTGGTGAAACTGCTATAGTAGCAGGAGACCAGGATGCCTTAAAGGATCTTAGAGCAACTATTAAATCAGAAAAAGATGCTGTGCGTAAAGATGCAGACAATCGTATCAAACAGGCACAGGATAGACGTGATGCTGAAATCAAAGCGGCCGAACCATTACTGGAAGGTTGGGGTGGTGAATCAAAATACAATGCAGAAGTTAAAAAAGCCAAAGACGTAGAACAAAAAGAAAGTGATGAGGCCAGAGCAGATCGTGATAAAAAACTTGCGGCAATTGATAAGAAGTATGCCAAGGACTTATCGGCACTGACTAAACGTATAGATTCCATACGTAATGAAAGCAAGTCAAAAGTTAAAAACATTGACAAGCGTATTGCTGAACTTGAGAAAAGTATTGAAGCAGAACAAAAGAAAATTGATGTTGTCCGTGAGGACAAGATGGTATTTGAAAAGGAATACAGAAAGTTAGAAGCAGAAGTAGGTCCTATTAAATACATCGCTGAGTTTATATACGGTGATGTAGCTGATAAGAACATGTTGGAAGAAGCAGTTAGATGGGTGATCATAATGATCATATTTGTGTTTGACCCATTGGCAGTTGGATTATTGATAGCATCACAGTACGCATTCCAACATGGTAGAGGTGACAACTATGTTGAACCTGGTAAAACTAAAATTATTGAAAGAGTAGAAGTTGTTGAAGCAGATGTAGACGATTCTACTCCTGAAGATATTGTAAATCTTGAACAAGTAATAAAAGATAAAACGGAGAAATAAAATGGCAAAACCACAAGAAGCATTAGATAATATATGGGCCAAGTATCGCAAATCATTAAATGATTTAAGTACATTACTTGACGAAAATGAAGCATTAAGAGCAGATGCTGATATTGATTTTACTATGCCTGAAGATATCATCGAGTTAGAGAAGAGAATCGAGGAAAAACTCATCCAAAATGGTGGACAATAAAAAAACAAAAGCCATTGAATTATTAGTTAGCAAATATAGAATTGCTTTAAAACAATTAGATTGGGCATTAGATCAACTTAACAAAAAGCCTGAGGTAGTTGTAGATTGGTACGAAAATACTGATAAAATAAATTTTTTACAAGATCAGTTTGACCAACTTAAAGAAAAATACAACAAAGCCTTAGATATTATTGATCAACAGGACAAACAAATTAAATCTTCAAGTCGTGTCCAACTATCCGCAGATGATGCTGATAATCATACTGGACCAGTAACAAGAGCAACAGATGCTAACTTTGGAACAGGTTTCCCTCCTAATCCACAAAAAGGTGACCTATTTTTACGAGTAGACATGTTACCACATAAACTGTTTAAGTGGAATGGCACTAAGTGGATTGAAGTAGCCAAAACATTGTCAGACAGATATGCCTACGAAGGCGAATATATCAAATACCTTGTTGAAAAAATATTACGAGGTGAATACAACATAGAAGACTTATCTAAGGCTGAACAAGAAGAAGTACTAAAACGGCTAAACGCAGAACAAAAAAATAGAATATTTGGTTGACAGAATACTATTTAAAAGTTATAATATCTTTTATATTGGTAAATAATATACTATTATTAAAAGGTACAACATGAGTTCGGAAATTCAAAAAAAAGGTACGGTAGTTTTTGTTAAAAATGATAATGTAGATCAAGCACTACGTAAATTTAAAAAGAAAATATTAAATTTGCGATTACTTCAGGATTTACGTGATCGCGAGTTTTACGAAAAGCCTACATCAGTACGTAAGCGTAAAAAAGCCGCCGCAAAGAATCGTTGGCGCAAACAATTACAGAGCCAAACACTTCCTAAAAAACTTTACTAATCTTTAAAAGATAATATGTATCATGCTATTATTTTTGCTGATAACAAATACCAACCTAATCGATTAGGAATCCTCAGAGCACCTGGCGCTCACCGCATAGCAACACTACTTAGATCTAAAAAAATTCAAACCGAAGTTGTTGACTTTTATCTTGACTGGACTCTAGATGAAATCAAACAACTAATAGATTATCAACTAACCAAGCCTACACTGTTTATAGGATTTAGTTGTAGTCTAATGTTTGAAGGTACTGTTGATTTTAAACAGGTTAGAGATTATATTAAATCAAAAAATCCAAATGTTAGTATTGTAGTTGGCGGATTTGGCACAACTCAAAAAGGGTTTGACGGTGCTGATTATTATGTAGAAGGATATGGTGAATATGCTATTATAGCGTTAATAGATCATCTTCAAGATCCAACTAAAGAATTAAAGTACGATTTAGATAATGGCAATAAAATCATTTATACAAAAGACCATTATCCAGTAAACAAATTAACAACACTAGAAACAGTATACAGTGAAAGTGATTTCATTGATCACAGTGAAAGTTTAAGCATCGAAACTGCTCGAGGGTGTGTGTTTAAGTGTAAATTTTGTAATTTTCAACTGTTGGGAAAAAGTAAATTAGATTATCTTAGAGATCCAAAAGAGATTGAAGATGAAATGTTAGAAAATTATAAAAAATATGGAACTACAAAATATATAGTCACAGAAGATACATTCAATGACACTGATGAAAAAGTTAACATGCTGTATGAAATTAGTCAACGGTTACCTTTTCAGCCAGAGTACATGGGATATGTAAGAGCTGATTTATTAGCGGCCAAACCACATAATATTAAAAAATTAGTAGACAGTGGATTTACTAGTATGCACTTTGGTATTGAAACATTCAATGAACATGCGGCTAAAATAATTGGTAAAGGAATGCCGGCCAAGAAACTTAAAGAAACTCTAATTAATCTTAAAAAAGAATATCCTCAAGTATATACTAACGGAACTTTTATCATTGGTTTACCTGGAGAATCAGAATCTGAAATAAAAGAAACAGCACAGTGGATCTTAGACAGTAAAACAATAGATTTTTGGACATTTAATCCGTTAATGATTCCAAAACAACACAAATATTTTTATACATCTGAATTTTCCAACAATTATCTTATGTATGGATATCAACACATGACATCTAAGGAAATAGAACTTAGCGATAGTGAAAAAAGTGATTTGATTTTTGCTAGTAAAGTAAGAGATTATATTATTATGTGGAAGAACAAACATTTTAATTATTTTACTGCAACAAATTTAGCACATGATCTAAATCAAATTGCTAATCCTTATAAGAAAGTAGATGCTTGGACAACTTTTGCTATTTCTAGTGTTGGTTTTGACGTAAAAGAGGTTCAAAAACACACATATACTGGTGAAAATCCACTAGATCAGCAGTCAATAATTGAGTTATCTAATAAGTTTATAACAATGTATAAACAGCGTAAATTAGATTGGCTGAAAAATAATTGACATATTATTAAAAAACTATTATAATTATTAAAATGATAAATATTTTTGTAAGATGCTTCGGGTCTTACATAATTTAATCTTGCTTAATAAAGGAGAATTACAATGAGTAAAATCATAGGTATTGACCTAGGTACCACAAATTCATGTGTTGCCATCATAGAAAATAAAAATTCAAAAGTTATTGAAAATTCAGAAGGTAATAGGACTACTCCTAGCGTTGTAGGTTACACTGATTCTGAAATACTAGTAGGTGCTCCTGCTAAACGACAAGCAGTAACTAATCCAAAAAACACAGTCTATGCTAGTAAACGTCTAATAGGACGTAAGTTTGATGAACAAGCAGTTCAGAAAGACATTGACTTGATGCCATACGAAATTGTAAAAAATTCAAATGGTGATGCTTGGGTAAAAGTAAATAACAAAGAATTAGCACCACCACAGATATCAGCAGAAGTTCTTAAGAAAATGAAAAAGACTGCTGAAGAATATTTAGGTTATGAAGTAACAGAAGCGGTTATCACTGTGCCTGCTTACTTCAACGACAGCCAAAGACAAGCAACCAAAGACGCTGGTAAGATCGCCGGCTTAGAAGTCAAACGTATTATCAACGAACCAACAGCGGCCGCTCTAGCATTTGGTCTGGACAAAGGTGGCAAAGGCGATCGTAAAATTGCTGTATACGACCTAGGTGGCGGGACATTTGATATTTCAATCATTGAAGTAAGCGATGTTGAGGGAGAAAAACAATTTGAAGTACTTGCTACCAACGGTGATACATTCTTAGGTGGTGAAGACTTTGATCAACGTATCATGGACTACCTGGTAGATGAATTCATGAAAGAACAAGGTGTTGATTTAACCAAGGATCAGATGGCCTTACAACGTTTGAAAGAAGGTGCTGAAAAAGCAAAAGTTGAATTGTCAAGTAACACACAAACAGACGTTAACTTACCTTATATCACTGCTGATGCTAGTGGGCCAAAACACTTAAACGTAAAACTTACTCGTGCTAAGTTTGAAAGCCTAGTAGAAGATTTAATTAAACGTTCAATTGAACCATGTAAGACAGCAGTTAAGGATGCTGGCGTTTCAATCAGCGACATCACTGATATTATCCTAGTTGGTGGGCAAACACGTATGCCTGCTGTACAAAAAGCAGTTGAAGACTACTTTGGTAAAGCACCACGTAAAGATGTCAATCCAGATGAAGCAGTGGCAGTAGGTGCGGCAATTCAGGGTTCAGTGTTATCAGGTGATACCAACGATG
>Ga0181604_10001972_pt1 | contig 17962 bp, 16 predicted proteins | sample 041ome_12_FD_148663 | JGI IMG/M metagenome (GOLD analysis project Ga0181604, IMG submission 148663) | Coastal salt marsh microbial communities from the Groves Creek Marsh, Skidaway Island, Georgia - 041410US metaG (spades assembly) | ecosystem: Environmental > Aquatic > Marine > Intertidal zone...
TATTTATTTGGATTGGCAATAAACAATATGCTAATAATTGTCATAGCGGATATTCTATTGTTTATCTCGCTTTTCATCACTTTATATACGGGCTTTATCTATACTTTAAATACTTTTAAAAAAAATGAAGAATCTTAATAAGGAAGATTATAAAATTTGTATAGTTGGCTTGGGATATGTTGGTCTTCCTCTAGCTGCAAGATTTGCTTTAAAAGGATTTACTGTTACCGGTTTTGATATCAATAGAGATCGAATTAATCAATTAATTAATAAAATCGATATCAATAATGATATTGCTGATGAAGACTTACAGATTCTTGTTAGAAACTCAAAATTAACATCAATGGTTGATGAAATCGATGATTGCAACATATTTATAATTACTGTACCAACTCCAATTAAAGAAGACAAGACACCAGATTTAGAGCCGCTTATTGCTTCAAGCGAGCTAGTTGGAAATTTAATGAAAAAAGACGAGATAGTTATATACGAGTCAACAGTTTATCCTGGTGTCACAGATGAAGTATGCACTCCAATTTTAGAAAAAAAATCTGGCTTAATTTTTAATGAGGAATTTTCAACTGGATACAGCCCTGAAAGAATTGTTCCTGGAGACAAAGTAAATACCATTGAAAAGATAAAGAAAATTGTATCCGCATCAAATAAAAAATCTCTAGAAATTATATCTTTTCTATATTCTTCAATTATAGATGCTGGTATTCACAAAGCCCCATCAATTAAAGTTGCTGAAGCTGCTAAAGTTACTGAGAATATACAAAGAGACGTCAATATCGCATTAATAAATGAAATGCATCAACTTTATACTTCAATTGGAATCAATACTAATGATGTTATTGAAGCTGCATCAACCAAATGGAACTTCATGAAATTAACGCCAGGAATGGTTGGTGGACATTGTATAAGTATTGATCCCTACTATCTTATGCATAAGTCTGAAATGTCAGGATATAGTCCAAATTTAATTAAAACTGCTCGCAAAATTAATGATGAAATGCATAACTGGGTTTTAAAAAACTTTATTAGACATATGGAAAGTTTAAGTATTAATTTAGAGTCTACTACAATTACAGTACTCGGGTATTCTTTTAAAGAAAATTGCTCTGATACGAGAAATACAAAGGTTAAAAATTTAATCTTGTCTATGAAAGATTTAAATATCAATTTTCAATTATGGGATCCTTTAATCTCAGATGAGGATCATATGAAACTAAACAAACTTGGCATTAAAACTATCAAAGAGGAGCCAAAAGATGCAATGGTGGTTTTACTTTGCGTTAAACATAAACAGTTTCAAGACTTCATCAAGAATTTTGATGGAGTTATATATGATTATAAAAATTTTAGTAAAGTTGATTAGCTATAGATTATAATATGTATAAAAAATATCGATAAAAATATGAAAATAATAATTGTAAGTGGCGGGTTTGATCCATTGCATTCTGGGCATATAGCATACTTTAAAGCAGCAAAAAATCTTGGTGAAAAATTAGTAGTAGCCTTAAACAACGATGAGTGGCTCATCAACAAAAAAGGAAAATTCTTTATGCCATTTGGTGAACGTAAATCCATAGTTGAAAATTTATCATGTGTTGATTTAGTTGTTGATTTTGAAGACGATGATTTAGGAAGTGCAACAAATGCACTAATTAAGATAAAAGAAATGTTTCCTGACGATGAAATAATCTTTGCCAATGGTGGTGACAGAAATAAAGGAAATATTCCTGAAATGTCTGTTGATGGTATAAAATTTGAGTTTAGTGTTGGAGGAGATGACAAAAAAAATTCATCTTCATGGATACTTAAAAACTGGCAATACTATCATGAAGAAAGATTATGGGGGTCTTTTTATAATCTGTTTGAGCAAGATCAAGTTAAAGTTAAAGAGCTTATTGTTGCGCCTGGTAAAGGCATGAGCTTTCAAAAGCACTTTAAGAGAAGTGAGATATGGTTGGTCAGCAAGGGTTCTTGTATTGTTTATTACAGTAAAGGCAGCCCTGATAATAAACAAAATATCAAATTAAATATGTTTGATCATTATCTTGTGCCTGTCGGAGAATGGCACCAAATTACAAATCCTTTTAAAGAGACATGCCATCTTATTGAAATTCAATATGGTGAGGAATGTATTGAAGAAGATATTGAAAGGACTGAATATTATCAAGAAAAATAATTTTTAAGCTTCTAAATCTAATTTATTAATATAAAATGCATTTGAATTATTTTGGCTGGATGGCAGAGTGGTTATGCAGCGGCCTGCAAAGCCGTTTACGCCGGTTCGATTCCGGCTTCAGCCTCCAGTAGTTTAAAAAAATTTTAGCTGAAAAAAGTATTACAATATTAAATTAACGGTGCCGATTAATATGCCCGAGTGGTGGAATTGGTAGACACAAGGGACTTAAAATCCCTCGATAGAAATATCGTGCCGGTTCAAGTCCGGCCTCGGGTACCAGTCTTTATTTAATATTGTGCAAAAAAATTAATTACTTCATCTACATAAAATTTATGAAGTCAATATAGTAGAAATTAAACTATTTTATAAAAATCAATATTTTTATTTTTATTATCAAAAAGAAACAAGAATACGATAAACTTATATCAATCAATAATTATAAATTTTTATGCAAGAAACATATACCAACAATCGGTCAAACGATTTTGATGACGAAATAGATCTTAGAGAACTTTTTTATGTTCTATTAGATGGAAAATGGATTATTGTTTCTATAATAGCTTTTGTATCGACTATTGGAGTTATTTTTAGCCTTCTCTTACCTGATATATATGAATCCAAGGCTAAGCTAGTTTCTGTTAACTTATCTGGCAGCTCTGGTGGAGGTCTTGGAGGTTACAGTGGCCTCGCAAGTCTTGCCGGAGTAAACCTTCCAACTATTGGAGCTAATGATAATTCTATAAAAGCTATGCAAAAGATTGGCTCTTTGAGTTTTTTTGAAAATAATATACTTCCAAATATTTATTTGCCAGATCTTATGGCTTTTAAATCTTGGGACTCTAAAGCGAACAAAGCAATTTATGATGAGAGCATATACGATACAAAAAATGATGCTTGGATTAGAGATTATTCTTATCCACAACAACAAATACCAAGCGCTCAAGAAAGCTTTGAATTATTTAATACAAAGCACTTATTTTATAGTGAAGATAAAAAATCTGGCTTCATCACTTTATCAATAAAACATCAATCACCATTTATTGCGAAGGAGTGGGCTGAGTTAGTTATTAAAGAAATAAATGCATTTTATAGGCAAAAAGATAAATTAGACTCTGAAAAGTCTGTAAACTATCTAAATCAACAAATTTCAATAACTAGTTTATCTGAAGTCAAGCAAGCAATAGCTCAACTTCTTCAAGAAGAAATTCAAAGGCTAACCCTAATAGAATCCAATGAATATTACGTTTTTGAATATGTAGACCCCCCTGCAGTAATGGAGAAAAAACTCGAGCCAAAAAGGGGTTTAATTTTAATATTTAGTGCAATATTAGGCGCTATACTAAGTATTATTATAGTCCTCATGAATCATTATGTTTTTAAGGAAAAAGTTACCTAATTTCAGCTACTTTTATTTCTTCAATTTTCAAAAAGTATAATTTTTTATAAGCCGTTATCTAGAGTTAGAAAATTAATTAAATGTTAGATCTAATCTATGCTCTTTAAAATCTATTTACAGTAGTTTTTGAGTTTGTTGAAATTCATTGAGGTGCTTTACTTTATAGGGTAATCTGCTTTTGAAAGGTATATTTTAAAGTAAAAGTATTTATAATTTAATAAATTAAAAATCAAAATTATTTATAATGGAAAAAAAGAAAGCGCTAATCACTGGGATTACAGGTCAAGACGGTTCCTACCTCGCTGAGTTTCTTCTAGAAAAAGGCTATGAAGTTCACGGTATTAAGCGAAGATCATCTTCGTTTAATACGCAACGAATAGATCATATCTATCAAGATCCTCATGTAGATAATAAAGATTTTATTTTACATTATGGAGATTTAAGTGACACATCTAATGTAACGCGTATTTTACATGAGGTTAAGCCTGATGAAGTATATAACCTAGGGGCACAATCACACGTTGCGGTATCTTTTGACTCACCAGAGTATACAGCAGATGTGGATGCTTTAGGAACTCTTAGGCTTTTAGAGGCAATTAGGTTGCTTGGCTTAGAAAAGAAAACTCGCTTTTATCAGGCATCGACCTCAGAGCTTTATGGCTTGGTACAAGAAACCCCTCAAAGAGAAACCACACCCTTTTACCCTCGCTCACCTTATGCTGTAGCCAAGCTTTATGCATATTGGATAATAGTTAATTACAGAGAGGCTTATGGCATGTATGCATGCAACGGTATTCTTTTTAATCATGAATCTCCAAGACGAGGCGAGACATTTGTAACACGAAAAATTACTCGGGGGCTATCAAATATAGCGCAAGGTCTGGAGTCAACATTATTTATGGGTAACTTGGATTCTCTGCGTGACTGGGGTCATGCAAAGGATTATGTGCGTATGCAATGGCTAATGCTTCAGCAGCATGCTCCAGAAGACTTTGTTATTTCAACAGGTGAGCAGTACACTATTCGTCAATTTATTGATTGGTCTGCAGCTGAGCTTGGCATAACTCTTAGATTCGAAGGCTCTGGTATTGATGAAAAAGCAATTGTTTCTGCTATTAAAGGTGACAAGGCGCCTGCACTCTCAGTCGGCGATGTTGTTATTAGCATAGATTCGCGTTATTTTAGGCCAACTGAAGTAGAAAGTCTTATAGGTGATTCGTCTAAAGCAAGAAATAAGCTAGGCTGGGTTCCTAAAATTTCTGCTCAAGAAATGTGTCAAGAAATGGTAGCTGAAGATCTTAAAGTCGCTAGAAGTCTTGCATTTTTAAAGTCTAGTGGACACTAATTAGCATCATCTATCAGAGAGGGTCAGCAATATGACTGTAAAAAATATTTATGTAGCTGGACATAATGGCATGGTGGGTAGTGCAATTTGCAGACAATTACGGCGAGACCAAAATATAAATTTGATTACCGCTGAGCGTAGTGAGCTAAATCTAACAAATCAAATTGAAGTAAATAGTTTTTTTAATACAAATTGTATTGATGAGGTTTATTTAGCCGCAGCTAAAGTTGGAGGCATTTACGCTAATCAAACCTATCCGGCTGACTTTATTTATGAGAACTTAATGATTCAAACAAATGTAATCAATTCTTCTCACAATAAGGGTATTGAAAAGTTACTTTTTCTTGGATCATCATGCATTTATCCTCAACTGGCCGACCAACCTATTATTGAAAGTAGTTTGCTAGCTGGTCCTCTTGAGCCTACAAATGAGCCGTATGCAATTGCTAAGATTGCCGGTATTAAATTATGCGAAAGCTACAATCGTCAATATAACCGCGATTACAGGTCAGTTATGCCAACTAATCTCTATGGACCAGGCGATAATTTTCATTTAGAAAATTCTCATGTAATTCCTGCTCTAATACGCCGCTTCCATGAAGCAAAGCTGTCCGGAGCTGAACAAGTCTCTGCATGGGGAAGCGGAAGTCCAATGAGAGAGTTCATGCATGTAGATGATATGGCGTCATGTTCAATACATGTGATGAACCTAGAAAGAGAAACCTTTAAGCAAAATACATTCCCTATGGTTTCTCATATAAATGTTGGAACAGGAGAAGATGTATCAATAAAGGAGCTTACTGAATTAGTTGCATGCGTTGTTGGTTTTGAGGGTAAGATTGCTTGGGATTTTTCTAAGCCAGACGGCCCCCCTAAGAAGTTGATGAATGTAGAGAAAGTTAACAAATTGGGGTGGAAACATTCAATTAATTTGATGTCTGGTTTAAAAAGCACATATTCTTGGTACATACAAAATGTTGAAGAGGCGAGACAGTGAAAATATTTTTTTGTTATCAATTATGTTAGTCTATAATCAAAACATGTCTATGAACTTTGAAAATCTAGTAAGATAAAAGTTGTGTGTTTTTTATAATTGACTTAATAACTTTTGAAAATAATCAAATGAGATAACTTTAATGAAAGTTCTTGTAACAGGTGCGGCTGGTTTTATAGGTTTTCATGTAAGCGAATGGTTATGCAAGCGCGGAGATTGCGTTGTCGGAGTTGATAATCTCAATGATTACTATGAAGTAAGCCTTAAAACTGACCGTCTTGCTCAACTCAATCCTTATGAAAACTTTAGTTTTGTAAAGCTCGATATATCAGATCGAGAGAGGTTATCAACATTATTTGAAGTAGAAAATTTTGACCGTGTTATTCATTTGGCGGCACAAGCAGGTGTTCGTTACTCAGTAGATAATCCTTATTGCTATGCAGATTCAAATCTAATTGGATTTCTAAATATACTAGAGGGCTGTCGACATAATAAAGTTGAACACCTAGTTTACGCATCTTCTAGCTCAGTCTATGGTGCAAACAAAGATACTCCTTTTTCAGAAAAGAATAATGTAGATCACCCTGTATCACTTTACGCTGCAACTAAAAAAGCTAATGAAGCTATGGCTCACAGCTATAGCCATCTTTACTCACTTCCTACAACAGGCCTTCGTTTTTTTACTGTATATGGGCCTTGGGGGCGTCCTGATATGTCGCCGGTCTTATTTGCAAAAGCTATTAGAGACGCAAAGCCATTAAAAGTATTTAACTATGGTAAACATAGACGCGATTTTACTTATATTGATGATATTGTTCATGGTGTAATTTTGGCTATTGATAATGTTGCGCAATCCGACAAAAGTTGGTCTGGACTCAAGCCAAACCCTGCATCCTCAAAAGCTCCATGGAAAATTTACAATATTGGTAATAGCCAACCAGTTGAGCTACTTTACTACATCGAATGTATCGAAAAAGCTCTTGGCAAAACTACTGAGAAAGTACTTCTGCCAATTCAACCAGGGGATGTTGAAAATACCTATGCAAACACTTCATCTCTTACTGATGACTTGGGTTATCATCCCAACACAGATATAGAAATAGGTGTTGGTAAATTTATAGATTGGTTCAAACATTACTATGCATCTGATAAAGAACACTAACAGAAGCAAGACAGATTGCATGCATTAACAGCCTCTTAATAATATGGAGAATTTTTACAAACACCATGAAGCATATACAAATCATTGTTGTTAGATTGTTTAAAAGTTTAAAAGAAGTATTGTTTTTCTTTGGATGGAGATTGAATAAATCTGCGACTAGAGATGATATTGAAAACGTTATAAGCTACTTTAGACCAGTTAAATGTGACTATGCATTAATCAGAATAGGAGGGTTAAATGATGGTGGTTATTTAGTTCCTGATAACCTCAAAGAAATCAAGACTTGTTTCTCTATTGGTGTAGGTGAGTCATCATCTTTTGAAATGGAGCTTTATGATAAAAACAAAATTCAATGTTATATGGCAGATTTTTCAGTTGATGGACCATTATGTAAAAGAGAAGGATTTCATTTTACTAAAAAATATATTGGCTCAAATGTGGGAGGGGAATATATAACTTTTAATGAATGGTATAAAGATTCTAATCCACCAGAGGGTGATAAAATATTACAAATGGATATTGAGGGAGGGGAGTGGGATTTGCTTACGTTTGAAGATCTTAAAATATTTGAAAATTTTAGCATTATCATAATTGAATTACATGATTTAGATCAAATTAGTGACAGGTATAGTAATAAAAATATTGCATCAATTTTAAGAAAGTTTTCTAAATCTTTTAGCCCGGTTCATATCGCACCAAATAATGAAACTGGTTATACCAAATACAGTGATATCGTTATTCCTAGAAATATTGAGGTAACCTATATGAGGCGAGATAAATTGCCTAAGATAGAAAGTTATCTCTCATCAAAAGAATTACATAGCCTTGGTTCTTATCAAAATAATATGCAGAAAAAGCCAATTAGTTTTAGCAATCACTGGTTTGGATCTTGAGGACTTATATTTATATTACCATTGGTTCGCTATTAATTTTTACTTTTTTGGGTGGAACTAATTTTTTAGGATCTTTTTTTTTAGATCTTGAAAATTACAGTATATTTTCAGAGATTCATATGACATCTTTGTATCTAAGTGCAATTTTTGCACTAGCAATAGGTTACTGCGCTCCCCGTATTGTTACTATGGAGTCCACACGAGAGAGCCCAACAGACTTAATATACAGCTTAGCTCTTTATTCAACACTACTTTTCTTATTTATATCTGTGTGTTTAATTGAGGTATTGCAATTGCACATAAACGAAGGCAGACTAAAAATATATACGATATTGTGTTTGTCATTATATTTTTCCTTTTGTCAAAATATCTATGGGATTCTCCTAGCTACTAAAAGGTATTTGGATTCGATGATATATTTATTAATTACAGTTAGCCTTTATATAGTTATAGTCTTTATATCTTCAGCTTCTGGTAATATAAATGTTATAGCTTGGTTATTAGGAACTTTTTGCTGCTTAATAGGAGCATTTATATTTTCGATAACTATCAAAAAGGGTTTTAGCTTAGTTTCACTAAATACAATAGCAATTTTTGCAAACTCTAATGTAGCACTTAACTTGCTTTTACCTTCAGTTATTGCTGGGTTGGTTAATGGTGTCGCTCTGTTAATTTTATACTCGACTTTTGTTGAAAGCTCTAATCCGATACAGGTTGCATTTTTAGGCTATATTTTTGTGTTAAAAAGTGCCAGCCAGTTTTTTACAAATATAGCTAATAAAATTATCTTTATAAACTTGTCGCACAAATTTTCTATTGGAGAATTTGCTTTAACAAAGGCTTATTTCAGTAAAATTCTCATTAGAAACATATTAGGAATGATTCTTGCAATAGCATTCTTATGGGCATCTTATTTAGTTTTTTATAACTATTATTTCGAAAAGTATGTAGAAGTTCCAGTCATTTCATATTTCTTTTTATTCAGCTGGATTCTTTTAGAAATTTTCTATTTTGTTATCTATCAGAGCATTCAGGTTAATGGTCTTATGTGGAAATCATTATTTATTATTTCAATTCCATCTTTGTTATATGCAAGTATAATAAGTGTTTTTATAAAACCTATGGATACTTCTGAAATGCTGGTTATTTATTGCTGCTTAACTCTTGTCTCTATTGCAGGAGCAGTATATTTAATAATACGCAATAAATCGTTTAAAGAGAGGAATAATTATGTACAGTAAGCTAAAAATTTTATCTAACCAGATATTAAATCGTTTTGGTTTAAATGTTGATACGTCAGTTAAATCATCTGAAATTCAAGATTTATTGGATTTATTGAAGGTTAAAGATATTAGCATTCCTTCAATACGAATTGGTTCAGACAACGATGGTGGATACGTAGTTCCAGATGTTTTAGATAATATTGGGTATTGTTTTTCATTTGGCATTTCTGATAATTGTGATTTAGAAAATCAAATGGCAGATTGTGGTATGCAAGTTTATGCAATAGATGGGTCAATTGAAGGGCTGCCAACTAAAAATAAAAATATTCATTTCACAAAAAAATATATCGGTCGCGATTATAGCTCCGATTATATTGGTATTAACGAGTGGGTTTCTAGTTGTATTTATGAAAAGGGCAGTATTATGTTTTCGATGGATATCGAAGAATCAGAATGGGAAACAATATTAGACTTAGATACAAGTATTTTAAAGACAGTCGATTTATTTGTTATTGAATTTCATGGATTTCATCTATTGACGCAGAAAAGTTTTTTTAAAAAAGCTAAGAACGCATTACTAAAATTAGATGATTTGTTTATTGTTACTAACACTAATGTTAACAATACTGCTCCAAATTTAAATTTGCCAAATATTAGATCTATTCCAAGTGTTCTAGAGGTAACTTATTTGGCAAAAAGAGTAATGAAAGAAAATGATATTAGAGTTGTTGAGCAAATATCTAATGAAAGAGTTTCTTTGAATCGACCCAATGATTCAAGTATTTCTGTTTGATGAAAGGTGAGCAATTAAAAATAGCGATTGGATGTCTTTTAAGGGGTTATCAAAAGCTTTCTGAATATGACGATTTCTTGCGTCGAAGCAAGAGTATACTCGCTAGCTTGAAGCATGAAGATACTGATGCAGTAATACACCATATTATTTTTCATGAAGGCAATATAGGCCAAAGCCATCAAAATTATTTGAAAAAGAAAAGCACTATTGACTTTATTTTTGTTAATGTTGAAGCAGAATTTGTATGGCAAGATGTTTCAGAATCAGACTTTTGTTATCCTACAACCCTGTCAAATAGCTTTTCATTAGGGTATAAATCCATGTGCCGTTTTTGGTTTGATGGATTTATTCGTTATGCTAAGGAATATGATTATCTAATTAGAATTGATGAGGATTGTGTTATTTATCAATCAAGTTTAATCGAAATTATAAATGAAATGGAAAATTGCCATTCTACATATGCGACTCCATTTATTTATGGTGCTGATGATTCATTGGTTACTGTTGGACTGAAAGAGTTGATTATAAAATTCCAAGATGAAAAGAGCTTAGAGAATGCTTATGATCCTGCTTTTAATCCGTATACAAATGTATTTTTTATCAACATGGCTAAAATTTCTAACAATAGCATGTTCAAAGATTTTTCTGATGTTGTCCATAAAAGTGGTTGTATATTTATCAATAGATGGGGTGATTTACCCTTATGGGGATGTGTTATTCAGATTTGCTTAAGTAAGTCTGATTTTCTGATTTGTAATCAATTTAAGTATTTCCATTCGTCTATAGGTGATATGGTTAATAAAAATGGACTAATTGACTCCTTAAGAGAGCGGTTAGAATTATTTCTTACCCGATTTCGCAGAGTAAAGAATAAACTCTTGATTACCAACTGATGGAACCAGACTCACAAAAATTTTATTGTCTTTGTGATGGAGGACTTGGTAACCGGCTGAACTCTTTAGTAAGTGGTTTAATTATTTGGAAAAATCATTTTAAAGACACAAAATTTATTATTGTGTGGCCATTAAATCGGTACTGTGGCGCACATATTGAATCCTTGCTGAACTTGCAAAAAATTAAAGAGTTTGTGGGTCATCCTTTAATTTTTCAGATTGACATTGACTCTATAAATTTAGAGAAAAATTATATTATTCTAGCTAACGATAAAAAAGATTTTGACGGTATCTTTTTTGATATTTATTCCATCAGTAGTATAAAACGTGAGAAATTTGAAAAAAAAGATAACTATACCCAACACTTTTTATTTAGCGCGCCTTTGTTGCCATTTTTTTTAAAATTTAAAGATACAATGAAGGTTAAAGATTTAATTGAGCCTTCTATGACTGTGCTCGAACAGTTTCAATATAAGAAAAATCAATTAGGTACCAAATCTATTGCATTACATTTGAGAGGTACAGATTATGGTTTCTCAAAATTGTACTTTGATATAATTTTTAAATTAGTACAGTTTTTTTCATTTTTAAATTTTCAGATTTTTACTGACGATAAAATAATAATTCAGAGATTTTCAACTTTAGCTAATGTATATTTTTTTGATGAGTCGGATCTGCCCAATAAGTATGACCCTGCTTATGATTGGTCGCAAAAGTTTTCTAAGGAGTACAATATTAACAGAAATGATATGTCAGTATTAAATGGGTTCTCGGAAATGCTTGTACTAGCCTCACTTCCCAAAATAATAACTTCAAGAAGTACATTTTTGTATAACGCATTTTTCTTATCTCAGAAAAAACTAAATTTTGGTTTCTTTATGATTTTCACTCTTAACAGACTTGTTGCTATTGTGAGATATCTCAAGATTAGGGGAAAATAAAATGTGCGGTATTTTTGGTTCAATATCTACAAGTAATCAAGACCAATCAGACTTACTTGTTAGACTCAAAACATTAGAACATAGAGGTCCAGATGGTACAGGATCTATGTCTTATACCGAAGATGGAAAACATTTTTTTTTCGGCCATCAGCGACTAGCGCTTGTTGATTTAAGTGACAGGTCATCACAGCCGATGTCATTTAGAGGACTTACTCTCGTATTTAACGGTGAGATTTACAATTATAAAGAGCTTAAAAAAGAGCTTTCAGAAGAAGGTTACATCTTCTCATCTCAAGGTGATACCGAGGTTTTAATTAAGGCGTGGCATTTATGGGGCGAAACTTGTCTTCAGAAAATAAATGGTATGTTCGCCTTTGGAATTCATGACAGGGTTAAAAAGAAGATGTTTTTTGCCAGAGATCGTGCCGGAACTAAACCTTTATATTATTCGAGGAACACTAATGGGTTTTCTTTTGCTAGTGAGATTAGGGCATTAAAAAATAATAAGGTTTCTGCTGAAGGTTTAAATATGAATGCTATAAGGGAATTTTTGTCCCAAGGTTACTGCTTTGGTGATGAAACAATGTTTAAAGACGTTTTTAGACTTCCTAGATCTTCAATATTAACTATTGACCTTAGTTGCTTTTCTCATAATATTATTGAGTATTGGAAACCTTCCTTTCAAGAAAATATTGAACATTTTGATTATGACTCAATACTAGATCAATTTTTAGAGACTTATCGTAATTCAGTATCACTTAGATTATCAGCCGATCGTCCGGTTGGCGTATTTCTTAGCGGTGGTTATGATTCCTCTCTTACTGCTGCAGTAGCCTCTGAAATACAACCAAATTTAGATACGTTTACCATTGGATTTAAAGATAAAAGCCTTGACGAGTCTGGCTATGCTTACAATATTGCAAAATATCTTGGAGTTAACAACCACGATCACAAGGTTGACGATGAAGAAGTTCGTGAATGTGTTCGACTAATGCCATTTATTTGGGATGAACCCATAGCTGATACTTCATGTATTCCAATGCTTGCTTTATCAAGACTTTCTAGGAAGAGGGTGATTGGTGTGTTAAGTGCAGATGGTGCTGATGAACTCTTTCTTGGTTACAACAAATATTTTAGGTTAAAGTTTCTTTTGAACTTAGCAAGAAAGATACCATTTAGCGGCCTCATGGTTAGTATTTTAGTTCAACTTCTCCGACTGGAAAATTCAGCAACCTACCCGTATAAATCTCTAATAAATAGAAATTACTTTCGTAAAGCTAGCACAGTTACAAGCGCACTATCAGCACAAGATATTCGTTCGTCCTTATTGGGTTATCAGAATATATTTCATGATTGGGAAATGAATAGTATTTTGATAAGTGATTTGAATGTCTCGGCTATCATCTCATCAAAAAATAAAGCAATAAATTGTCAAGATAGCGCTATGCGTTCTACTGATCTTGATACATATCTGCCTGAGAATATTTTAAAGAAAGTTGATCGCGCCACAATGGCATTTGGATTAGAAGGTAGAGACCCTTTTTTAGATTACAGAATCATGAATCTAGCATTTAGTTCTCAGTGCTCAGGAACATTTAAGCATGGCCCAAAGTCTTTAGTTAAAGCCGCTGCTCATAAACTTATACCTCAGTCTTTACTTGATCGTCCCAAGCAGGGATTTAGCAGCCCTATTGATTCGTGGATGAACAATTTACTATCACATGATTTGGAGCACTATTTCAGTACCAAAAATTTAAGCAAGTACGAGTTTTTAAACTCTACTACAATAATAAATTATTATGATCGTTATTCCGCTGGTGACAAATCTTTAGATCGAAAGATTTGGTCATTTTTTGTTCTTTTACTTTGGTTGGAACAATGGGTAACATAAGCCTCCCAAGGTATGAAGGCACAGGAGTGGTTGTGTATTCAGCTGTTTTTGGTGATTATGATGAAGTTTTAAAAGCTTCACCTTGCGACTCAATTAACTCGTTTGTACTCTTTTCAGATAACCAAGACTTGGCGGTTGAAGGTTGGAAAGTTATATATGTTCAAGAGGCGACCTTTTCCCCTAAGGATCTAAATAGAATATATAAGCTAAAACCGCATATTTACATTCCTAATGCCAGCTATACAATATACATAGATGGTAATATTGGTTTTGAGGGTAACGCTTTCAAACCACTGATTTCTTATTTTAAAAAAAATACTATAGATATAATGACTATGACTCATTTCGTGAGACATAATATTTATGACGAAGCTGAAGTACTGTTGAGATCTTCAAGAATAAAACCATTAGCATTAATAAATGAAATTAGAAGTTATTATCTAGCTGGTTTTCGAAGTCAGTGTAGTATGGGTGAAAATACTTTGATTATCCGGACCAATTACGGATCGCAAAAAACTGGAGAGGTGTGGTGGAAAAAATATACAAATGGTTGTGGTAGAGATCAATTAAGTTTACCAGTTGTAATTTGGGAAACTAAAGTATCGCATGGTTTATATCCGTTTAACGTTAGGGAGCTAAAGTCATTCAAATATCAATCACACAGTATGAATTCTGACAGAAATGTTATCAAGTTAATTTTAAGGTATATATTTTTAGTAGTTCCATATAAGATCGTTCGTAAGGTGTTGTCATTTTGAGTATAGATAATGTTTGTTGTGTTTGTGTAACCTATAATGCAAAAATAGAAGAAGTTAGAGCAATCTATAATAGCCTAAATGATCAGATAGCCGAATTTATTGTTGTAGATAACAGTGAACAGAATGACAGTTCTAATGTTCAAAAATTTCCAGGTAAAGCTATTCGTTTAGGACGAAACATCGGAATTGCTGCTGCCCAGAACATTGGAATTGCGGAGGCATTGTCATTAGGTTATGAATACGTTCTACTTACTGATCAGGATACGCTATATCCTCCGGAATTTGTTAAAAAAATGCTTACTGGTTTTCAGTATGATGCTTCTGTTGGAGTTGTAGTACCTGATGTATTAGATTCAACCAAGGGTGTTTTGCAGGGTTTTACAAGAAAAAATTCAAAAACATTTAGTCGAAGTAGATTAGATAAAGTAGAGACAGTGCTTCATGCAAATGCCTCTGGCATGTTAATTAAAAGAGATTGCTTTATGAAAGCGGGCTTAATGCAGGAAAAATTTTTTATTGATTGGGTTGATTTTGAGTGGTGCTGGCGCTGTAATAATGAAAATATCCTGATTGCTGCTTTACCTCATGTTATTATCGATCATAAGCTTGGTGATGAGAGAAGAAAATTATTTTTCTTTTTTAATGTTAGCTCAAGGAATGATCAAAGGTATTTTTATATTATTAGAAATGCTGTATATATTTTCACTAGAAATAAATTATTAAATATCTTTCTTAAAATTTCGCTTTTTTTTAAGATAGTAACTTATTTTTTTGGTTATTTAATTTTGTCTAAGAACAGAATGTCAACTTTCAACGTTTTATTAAAAGCAGTATTTTTTGGGATTATTGGTAAGCTTGGTCGATATGACATTTAGTAGAACGCATTTACGAAACTTGATTAGAGTTCTGCCTTTATTTTTGTTTTCTATATTAATAGTACTTACTAATCTTCCCTTAGGAGATGAGCCAGATTATGGTTTTCGAGTTGCTCAGGCTGCTGAAATTTTTGGGTCTTCTTATTATAGGCTCGATGTGGCAGATAATGTTTGTGGTCATAGTGTTGCAGTATTCAATTTTGGTTTTTGGGATGTTCCAGATAATTGCATACCTTCTTTTGATTATATCGCTTTAAAGATTTTGACCGGTTTTGGGTTATTTTTTTTAACATATATCAGCTTTTCTCTATTAGGCTATAAGATAGATCATAGGGTCATATATCTTTCTTTTTGTTTGCCTGGTGTTTGGTCTGCTTTTTTTGCAGCCGGCCTCGAGTCATTTGCAATAGCTATATCCTTATTCCTAATCTTACAAAGATATTCTATTAAATTTTTTATCTTGTTAATGTTGATTTTTATTTTTGATTTTGGTGCAGGGTTTATTTTTTCATCTTTTCTATTATTTCGTTTTATTGTTTTTAGATTTCTTAGAAAGGTTTCGTTTGGATTTTTGATTTTACTTGTAATGTCTTTATTTTTTATTTCTGGTTTGGCTGATTATATTTTTATTTCATTTTTGAAGGTTATTCCAGGTTATGCATATGATGTCTATCTTTATATTAAAGAGCTAGATTCATTCGAAAAATATAGTACATACCAAAGAGTTTTTTCGGTTTTTTTAATGTCTGGTGGTTGGTTCCCATCTCATTTAAAGTTGGTATTATCAGTTTTGACTTCATTTTTATTATTTTTATTCGTTGGATGTGTAGCACTATTTAGAGCCCTAAGAGGGTGGTTGAATTGTTCTAGTAATACGGTTGAGATTGTTTGTTCTATAATCTTCATTCTAATTATTGTTAGCTTTTTTCCAAATTATTCTAATTTTAAATATTATGTATTTTTAGTGCCTTTGTTTATGAGGTACGCGTTAAGTCTTTTTGGAAATAATTTCTTTTTAATATTTATTGTAATTGTTTCATTTGGATCTGCACTTTCAGTCATCTAGCTTTATTTCCTTTTTTATTTCTAAATATGTGACTAGTTTTATAAAATTTTTGAACTAATTTAAATATGTTTAAAAAAAATATACTGTTATAATAAAGCTCTCTTCTATTTATAATTAAAAATTATGAAGGTAACTATTTTTGGTACAGGGTATGTTGGATTGGTAACCGCAGGTTGCTTGGTACAAAAAAACCACGAGGTCATTTGCTATGATATCGATACAACTAAAATAGAAAGATTGAATAAAGGCAATGTTCCAATTTTTGAACCTGGTCTTGATGAACTCATCGCTAAGGGTATTAATTCTGGAAAACTATTTTTTACCACCTCTCCGATAGATCCTTTAAAAAATCCAGACATTATAATTATATGCGTAGGGACTCCTGATGACGGTACTGGGGCCACAAATTTAAATGCTATTGAAAGTTGTGCAAAAATAATTTCCGAATTATCAGAAAACAGTGTACCTGTTCTTATTAAATCAACAGTTCCTGTTGGAACAGCTGTAAAGACTCAAAATCTTATTAAAAAGGGCCTAAAGGAAAGAAAAATTGATATATCAATACCCGTAGCTTCGAATCCAGAATTTTTACATGAGGGATGTGCTATTTCAGAATTTTATAACCCTGATAGGATTGTTTTGGGAACTCATGACAATCACGTAATTAAGGTTGTAAATAAACTATATAAAGATGTAATGCCTGAAAGTAACGAGATTATAGTTATGTCTCCAGAGTCATCGGAGTTAACTAAATATGCTTCCAATTCTTTTTTAGCCACAAAAATTAGTTATATGAACCAACTTTCTCAATTTTGTTCATTGGTTGGGGCTAATATAGATGATGTAAGAAAAGGAATGGAGCCAGATCCTACGATCTCTCCAGGCTACCTTTATGCCGGTTGTGGATTTGGAGGTTCATGTTTACCTAAAGACATTAGCTCATTAATACATCAAGGAAGTCTTATGGGTAAAGATTTGTCTATATTAAAGGCTGTTAGAGAAGTAAATGAAATCCAAAAAGAATACCTATTTTTAATAGCATCAGATTTATTTAATAATAAATTTGAGGATAAAAAATTTGCCATATGGGGTTTGGCATTCAAACCAAAAACGGGTGATATGAGAGAAGCACCTTCACTTACTATCATAAAAAATCTCTTGGACGCAGGAGCAAAAGTTGAATGCTATGATCCAGTAGTATCGAAAGATAGAGAAAATTTTCCAATTCAAAATGAATCTTTAAAAATCCAGCCAGATCCTTACGAAATTTTAATAGGTGCAGATTGCCTTATTATTTGTACAGATTGGAGCGAATTTAAAAATATCAATTATGAAAAGCTAGGAAGGTTGATGAATAGAAAAACTATTTTAGATGGAAGGAATATTTTAAATTCAGAGGAAGCTGTTCTAAATAATTTTGAATATTATGATATTGGCAGAACTAAAATCGATAAAATTCGTTAAAACAATATTTAAAAGTAATTAGTATATAACTATGAGCAATTTAAATAAAAAAATCTTAGTAACAGGTGGAGCAGGTT
>Ga0181604_10001995_pt1 | contig 17871 bp, 12 predicted proteins | sample 041ome_12_FD_148663 | JGI IMG/M metagenome (GOLD analysis project Ga0181604, IMG submission 148663) | Coastal salt marsh microbial communities from the Groves Creek Marsh, Skidaway Island, Georgia - 041410US metaG (spades assembly) | ecosystem: Environmental > Aquatic > Marine > Intertidal zone...
GTCGCGTCGCATCCATCCGTCGACCACGGTCGGCACATCGCGGCGCGACGCGCGACGCGCGCGCCATGCGCGACGCCGACGACGCGTCGATCGAGCGCGCGCGCGCCGCGGTCGTCGCGCTGTACGACGCGCGGTCGACGCGAGCGACGCGAGACGAGGCGAACGCGCATCTGATGGCGCTGTCGGAGGACCCGCGCGCGGCGAGCGTCGCGCTCGGACTGCTCGAACGCGCGCGAGGGGACGCGTGCGTGGCGTATTACGCGGCGAACGCGCTGAGCGCGACGACGCGCTCGAGGGAGCGGTGGAACGGGGCGAGCGAGGGGGCGCGGGAGGCGATGATGCGACGGACGACGGCGGCGTTCGCGGCGACGGCGAACGACGAGACGACGGAGACGGCGGCGAGACGGTTGGGACTCGCGCTGGCGCGCGGAGGCGCGCGAATGGGGAGCGCGAAGATGCGGGAGGTGGTGGAGACGGCGTTCGGGGCGGTGCGATCGAGCGGGGTGGGGTCGAGCGCGATGCGGGCGGGGATGGAGTTGTTGGCGCTCGCGGCGGAGGCGTGCGACGAGGCGGAGACGTCGAGTCGACGGGAACTCGCGATGGCGTGCGCGAACGAGGGAGAGAGGGTTTTGATTACGGTGCGTGAGGTGTTTAGCGCGTGTGGAAGCGCGCGGTCGCGACAGACGGACGCGTTGAAGGCGTCGTGCGTGCGCGCGGCGCGCGGGTGGTTAAAGTTGGATCCGTCGGGCGACGTCGGCGGCGGATTGCGATTGTCCCCGACTGAGTTCGCCGTGCGACACGGCCAACTTTTCGGGGACGTCTTGCAGTGCTTGGCGATCGAGAGCGGCGGGTGCGGAGCGGCGGCGGTGGACTTTTTGGTGGATTTACACCAAGGACGAAGCGGCGGCGAGGCGGAGGAATTTCAGGCGATGAACGCGGTGACGCGAGGTTTGCTCGCGCACGCGAGCGCGGCAAACGACTCCGACGACGGCGTTTCGCTCGCGCGAAATATTTGTCTCGTCGCCGTTGCGTTGAGCGAACGGTGCGTGAGCGTGCTCGCGCGCGGTGACGAAGATTCCTTGGCGCTCGTGTCGCTCATCTTGTCGCTCATGGAGCGCCACGGTCGCGAGGTGACCGAGGTGGCGGTTGATTTTTTCTTAATGATGGATGTTGTGGGAGTGTCTTCGAGGCACGAAAGCTTGCGTGCGCCCATGCACGCGCGTTTGACGGAGGTGTTACTGAAACAAGCGACGTTGCCCGACGATTTCACCACCTGGGCCGTCGCGAACGAGGACGAGGACACGTTTGAGCGATTTCGCGAACACGTCGTCGCCGATCTTCTCGACAACTGTTACGGCGTTTTGCGTGGGCAATACTTTAGCATAATTGGTAGCGCGTTAGGTGCCGCGCAAAATTGGCAAGCCGCTGAGGCGGGAGCGTTCGCATTGCGCGCTCCCGCGAGTCGCGTCAACGACGATTTGGAAGACGCACCCTCGGAGGAGATCGAAACGTTTCTCGCGCAACTTCTATCGACGATTTCTGAGCACACGACCGACAACAGCGGTCTGTTCTCATCGCATCAGCTCGTTCGAGCGGGTACGTGTCGCCTCATCGCGTCTTACGCCAACTGGCTCGGTCGTCGCGGCCCTCCCGCGAACTCGGCGGCGCAAGCCGCGCGCGCGCGCGGCGTTTTGATGTACATCACGTCGTCTTTTCCGCATCCTCCCGCGTGGTCGCGGGCGGCTTTAGCGTTTAAATCAGTGTGTTCGCGGTGTGCGCGACATTTGAAGGAACCATCCACGTTTGCGGCGCTGTTAGAACACACCGAAAGATGCATCGCGGACGTGCGATTGACTTTTGAAAGCGAAGACGACGAGGACGGTCGCGCGTCGGTCACCGAAGGATTGGCGCGGGTGATTGCGGCGATGCCCGTGCAGCAAGCGTCGGAGGCAAGCGCGAGGTTAATAGCTCCTGTGCTTGCGCGATGCAAACGGATCGCTGCCGAAATGGCGCCGCAGATTCCTCCGAACCAAATCGCGCACGCCTCGGCGGCGAGAGCGATGGCGGCTGAACTCGCCTTGATCGCGGCGTCGGTGAGATTCTTAGAATTTTTACCGAGTGCGACGATCGCGTCGAGCTGTGAGCACCCTGCCATCTCCGTTTTAGCCGCGGCGTGGCCGACGCTGGAAGAAATCGTCGCGAAGCGAACGTGGCAAGCGCCGAGCGTGATTAAAGCTGCGGCGGAGATTTACGTCGCGGCGCTTCTGAGCGCCAAGGAAAGTTCAGTCAACATGATCGTGCCCATGCTCGAATCCATCGCGCGCACGTTCATGGCGACTAAGTGTGCGTCCTTGCTCGAGCCGATCGCCACCGCGATAGAGGTGGCGTCGATCAGCTCGCCCGAGAGTGGCACGAGCGAGTTGTTGCCAAGCGCCCCGCACGTCGGCGCGACGTTGAGCGCGGCTTTCTCCCAAATAGCATGTGAGACCGTGCGTGGCGTGCGATCGGGATCAGATGATTGGGATCTCGCTGAAGCTTTATTTTCCACCGCTAGGACGTTCGTTATCTTCGCGCCGGCGCAGGGATTGGCGAACGAAACCTTGTTCGACGTGCTCGATCTCTCCGTCGCCGCGCTCGAGCTGCGAGAGTACGCCCCCGTGCGCGCATCTTTGGCGCTGCTGAACGCGATCATTTCTCCCGGTGAAAAGGCCAAGCGATCCGCACCCTGGGTCGCCAATGCGTGTCGCGTGGACGAATACTTCCTCTCCCGCGGCCCGCTCGCGGCGAACGCCATCCTCCGCGCGGCGTGCGCCGAAATTACCCCTCGCGCCTGCCTCCGCCCCGCCGCCTCATTCCTCGCCACTTTACTCCATACCGCCCCCGACGTCGTCACACCCTGGATCATCACCGCCATCGACGCCCTCGAACCGATCCATCCCGCGCGCGAGCGCTTCGCAGCGACGCTCGCCCGCCGCCCCCCTCTCCCCCATCCTCGCCTCGTCGCCGCGCTGTGCGACTTCGTCTTCATCGCCATCGGCGTCGGCGACGTCGACGATTTACTCGCGTATGACGTGTAACGCACGCTTTCGCGCGCCTTCCCTCTCCGATCGCGTCTCCGCGCGCGCGCCGCGAAGTCCCCGTCCCAAATCGACATTTCGCCAAATGATGGCGAATCCACGTGTTTCCCAAACGTATTTCAAATCCCACCGCGCCGTCGCGACATTCCCGCGCTGCCTCGCCTGCCCGGCGCCCATGGAGGCCCCGCGCACGGTCGATGAGGTCCACGCAAACTTTTCCCGTCGACGCGACGGCCTCGTCAAGGCCCTGACGCGCGGTACGAACGCGCGCGCGCGCCGATCGACGGATTCGCACGCCGCGCGACCGGGACGCGACCGGGACGCGATCGCGGTCGCGCGACGAAGCGCGCGACGAAGCGCGCGCGACGCGAACGCGGACGACGACGCAGACGATTAACCCGCGTCGAACCACGCAGACGTCGAGGCGTTCTACGCGCAGTGCGACCCGGACAAGGAAAACTTGTGCCTGTACGGCAATCCCGACGGGACGTGGGACGTGCAATTACCCGCCGAAGAAGTCCCGCCCGAGCTCCCGGAACCGGCGCTCGGGATTAATTTCGCGCGCGATGGGATGCAGGTAAATTCGATGCGCGCGAATCCGCGCGGCGCGCGGCGCGAACGCGGCGCGAATGCGGCGCGACGATGCGATTTGATTCGATACGACCGCGCGCGCGAACGACCGACTGACGAAGTCGCGATGCGCGGTGCTTTCGACGACGCAGCGTAAGGATTGGCTCGCGTTGGTCGCCGTGCACAGCGATGCGTGGTTGATGGCGGTGGCGTTTTATTACGGCGCCAAGTTTGACGCCAAGAAACGGTGCGTCGAGCGTCGAGCGCGTTGTCGTCGTCGATGCCGATGCCGCTGAAACGACGCGAATGCGACCCTCGCGGGTGACGAAGCGACGCGATGTTCGACGACGACGCGCGCGACTGACGGCGACGCGGGACGACGACGACGATCAGTGATGCACTTTTCGCGCAGATCAACGCCGTGCCCACGGTGTACGAAACGCTCAGCGCGGCGCACGGACGCGAAGAGAAACCGACGAGCGCGGGCGCGCGTCAGAATGGCGGTGCGCAGGCGAACGGGCGCGACGCGACGGGGAAGGGCGCGAAAACCGCGCTCGCGGACGTCAAGGGAAATAGTTCCAAGGTGAAGAAGCATAAAGTGGACCCGGTGCGTGCGAACGAAGCGCGCTGGCGGCGATTTCGTGACGAATGCGCGCGTGACGCGATTCGCTCCTTCGCGACGATGACGACGACCACGACCACGACGACTGACGACGACGCGATCGACGCCTCGGTTCGATGCGCAGATGGACGCACAAGGTTTTAAGAAACCATCCTCTGGGTTCATCCTAGACCCCGATCAAGCGCTGACGGCGCTGAAGAACGCGCAAATTGAGGTGCGAGCGCGAACCGTCGTTTTCGGAACCCTCGAGACGAGGGAGCCCGACGCGCACTCGAGGCGATTTGTCTCGTCACGCGTCGCGTCACGCGTCGACAAGACGCGATGCGCGTGAGAAGATGAACGAGGATGCGAAGACTGACGTGATCGCGCGCGCGCGCCGCCTCCACAGTTGTTTTGGCCGGACGATAACTTGTGGTATCGCGCGGAGGTGATTTCGCTCAACGAGCGTAATCGCACCGCCAAGGTACTTTACGCGACGTCTGACGTCGAAACGTTGAATTTGGATGAATTGATTCGTGAAGGTCACGTGAATGTGCGACGCGAGGCGTGAGTGAGGACGTTTGAGGGGAAAAGAGAGAGCTCGGGGCTCTCCACGGAGAATTCGTCGCGACGTAGCGAATTCATTTGTACAAAACGGGGCGACACATTTAGCACGGTGAAGACCGGCGAGCGAGCGCACGCGGACGACGAACATCTCGGACGCGTCACGCTACATTCGCTCGCGGGACCAGAACAGTCACACGCCGCGCGACACGACGAGACGCGCCCTCTCTTAGCGAGGCGCGGATTCGACGCTTTGTAACGGAACGCAAAGATTGTTTCATTAACGCGCGCACGCGCGCACGCACCGCGACAACACTAGATTGACTTACTAAATTACAGTATCGGCTAGGTCAGACGTCGTCGCCTCGTTCCCGCGATGGGCGAGGCGGCGGAGGTCCCGGCGGCATGGGCGGCGGCATGGGCGGCGCGAAATAGCTCGGCGCCGCTTGTTGCCACGTCATCCCACCCATCGGCGGCGGCATCATCATCGGCATCACCCCTGGGACGTTCATCGGCACCATCCTCGCCGACCCCACGCTCGGATCGCGGCGAATAAAATCCGGATCGAACGAGTCCGCCCACCGATCCTTCCGCGTCGCCTTCTTCGGCGCGAACGCCCGCGCGCTCGCCGACATCCCCGACCCACCGTTGCCGCGCTCCCGCCCCATCGACGCGTCCGCGCCATCGCCTCTCACGTCCAGCGCGTTCCCATCGTTCCCATCGTTCGTCGTCGTCGTCGTCGTCGTCGTCGTCGTCGTCGTCGTCGTCGTCGTCGTCTCGTCCGCGACGTCGTCGCCTTCGCCTTCGTCCCCGTCGCCAAAGATGCGTTCGCGCGCCAACCTATACGCCTCCTCCCGCGCCGCGACCGTCGCCGTCGCGTCCAACTCATCGTTCGTCGCCGTCGCGCGCGCGCGCGCGTCCCCCGCGTCGACCGCATCGCTCGCGCGCGTCGCCTTTTGCTCTCGCGCGCGCAGCACCTTTCTCACCACCTTCACCGTCTCGTTCGTCGCCATCGCGCCGCGCCGTCGCGTCGCCGTCGCGCGGTCCCGTCGTCGCCGTCGCGTTCGACGCCGCGCGCGCTCGAGGACGCGCGCGCGCGCGGCGGCGTCGAGTGCGGCGTCGGATTCGAACGCGCGCGCTACAATACGCGACAAGAGTCTAAGATTCGTCGACCGCGCCGCGCGCGTCCTCGCGCGCGTCGACCGCGCCGCGCCCGAGCGCGCGCGCCGCGCCGATCGACGCGTCAAAATTATTCCCGGCGCGCGCGCGCGTTCGAGCGCGCGAGACGGCGCGACGACGACGCGCGCGGTCGATCTTCGTGAAATCGCGCGCGGTCGACGTCGAAGCGGCGCGGGCCGTCGTCAGACCCGCGCGCGCGCGTCGACGCGTCGATCGGGAACGGCGCGCCGCGGTGCGCTCGGGAGAATTACGCGCTCGATGACGACCGCGATTTCGGCGCGCGCGCTCGCCGTCGTCGCCGCGAGGGCGACGCGAACGGCGCGCGGGGCTCGAGGCCAAGCGGCGGCGCGGCGATGCGCGACGGATCGACGCGGCGGCGCGACGGCGCGCGATCGACGCGCGACGTTCGGGACGCGAATGATGTCGCGCGGCGCGACGCCGCGAGCGGTGACGACCGAGGACGAGGTCGAGGCGGACTCGCGACGGGAGGCGCGGGAGAGCGCGGTGGGCGCGGCGCCGCCGCACGAAGTCTCCGAGGAAAAGGAGTACGACGTGTTCCGGGACTCGCTGCTGCGGTACATGGGGTACGCGAATGAGTGCGGTGAAGCGTTCGTGGCGTGGTTGCCGGTTTGGGGCGTGCCGGCGACGTATGGAATCGCGGCGACGTACGTGCTGGCGGACACGGTGGATAAGGGCGTCAAGCGCTGGAACAAGGCGGAGGGGGCGAGCGATCGCGCGAACCAAGCCGCGGCGGTGGCGACGGAAACCCTGACTTGGCAAATGCTCGCGAGCGTGTTTTGGCCGGGATCGTTCATTCGCGTCGTCGTGGCGACGACGAATTTGGCGTTGGCGAAGGCGGACGTGAGCGCGTTCGACTCGCTCGCGGCGCAGGGACTCGACGTCGAACGCATCTTGCCCACGTTGTTGGGATTGGCGGCGATTCCGTTCATCGTGAAGCCGATCGATACGACGATCGATGCGGCGGCGGAGATTTCGTTCGCCAAGGCGCTCCGAGGCGAGATGAAGAACGCCTCCGAGTGGGCCGTCGGGGCCGGCGTCGTCGGCGCGTGCCTGGCCGTGCCGCCGGTGTTGTTCGGGCTCGCGGAGACGATCTCCAACGCGGCGCAGTAGACGATATCGTTTTTCTCATTCATTAGGTTTCATCACCACCACCATGCAACCAGCAGAGCGATTCTTTCGTCACCGTAATGATATCTTTCTACATTCCTTCAACGTTTTCTACAAATTTTCGCTAATTTTTCTACTTTGCGCGCGCGCGTCACGCCAAGACGACGTCTGATTTCTTCCCCGCGGCCGCCTTGCCGGTCTTGATGGTTTCTCCTTCGATTTCTTTCCGTTTGTAATAGTGCGGCGCGATCTCCACGAGCCACTCGGGCTTGATTTCAATTACTTGCCGCATGTATTCCTTGGACGTGTACACGAGCTCAAAGTACACGACCCAGCGCGGAAGCTCCTTCGCGAGCCCGCTCGACGGATGGATGGCCACGGTTTGCGGATTCTTCACCGTTCTATAGCTGCCGTTCTTTTGCAGTTTGGCGGTGTGGTAGAAGAATCCGCTCGTGATGCACTTTTTAATGCCGTCGAGGTCGTTTGTGTTCGACGACGGCTCGATTTCGACGCGCTCGAGGAGCTTTTCGAGCTGTTCTCGAATATCTCGCGCCGTTTTCATCGTCCGCTGCTGCACAAAGTTTTCGTAACACCACGTGACAGAAAAGTCGGCGTCACGCCATGAGTTGTATACGTTTAATAACGCGATGTGATCGCCGACGTTGCCGATGTGAAAGGATTTGTGCGCGTGATCGGCGAGCTGTAGCTTGTCTTTGGGACGATAAAATACCGTGTTTCCGCACGACAGCATGCAGCAAATCGTCATCACTTCATCGCTTACTTTGTACTTGTCACTCGCGCAGAGCGTCTTCGAAAGCATCGGGTCCAGAGGGAACTCAGCCATCTTGCGCCCGAGTTTCGTGAGCTCGCCTCTATCGTTCAACGCGCCGAGGGCGTACAGTTGTTCGAGCGCTCGAAGTAACGTCTCGGCCGGGGGCGGATCCATGAAGTCGAAGTGCATCAAATCGTTGATTCCGAGTGATTTCAACATCAACACCACGTTCCCGAGGTTCGTGCGCTGAATTTCGGGTACGGTGTTCGGGTCGAGTTCGTTTTGGAAACTCCACGCCGTGTATAGACGGAAACACTTTCCCGCCGATGTACGACCGGCGCGACCGGCGCGCTGCAACGCGCTCGCCTGCGATGTGGGGGTGACGACGAGTGACTCCATCCCCGTGCGTGGGTTATAACTCTTTTGCTTGCAAAACCCAGGATCAATCACGTATTTGATGCCGTCAATCGTGAGCGACGTCTCGGCGATGTTCGTCGCCAGGACGACTTTTCGCGATCCCTTGGGCGTGTCCTCGAAAATCTTCGCCTGCATGTCGCTTGGCAGCGATGCGTAAATGGGCGCGATGATAAGCTCGGGAGGTTTCTTCTCCATCTCGTGGATGCGCGTCTTCAACAGTTCCTCACAACTTTCAATCTCCTCTTGACCGGTGCAAAAGACTAAAATGTCGCCCTCGGGTTGGGTGAGATGAATTTGTAACACCGTCACCACGGTGGCGTCCACGTAATCTGCCTCGGGTTGCTGTGTGTAGAGAATATCCACCGGAAATCGACGACCGGGAATTCTGAAAATCGGTGCGAAATCAAAGTACTCGCTAAACTTTTCCGCGTCGAGCGTGGCGGAGGAGATGAGAAGCTTGATCTCCGGTCGGAATCTGGCGATATCCTTGACGAGGCCAAAAAGAACGTCGGTGTGCAGCGTGCGCTCGTGCGCCTCGTCCACCATCATCACCGCATACGACGACAAGTCTGGCTCACCCAAGAATTCGCGCAAGAGCATCCCGTCCGTCATGTACTTGACTCGCGTCTTGTCGTTGGTGCAGTCCTCGAAACGAATGGTGTAGCCAACCTCGTGACCGAGCTTTACGCCCGCTTCCTCCGCGACGCGCGACGCGACGGACATCGCCGCCACTCGTCTCGGCTGCGTACAACCGATTTTTTGCGTCTTGCCACCGAAACCAGCTTCCCACATGTACTGCGGAATTTGCGTCGTCTTGCCCGAACCCGTCTCGCCGACGATGACGACGACTTGGTGATCCTCCACCGCCTTGATGAGAGACTCGCGGTATGGAAAAATCGGAAGCGACTTGCGATCGGCTTCTATCTTGGCCCTTTTCCCGAGTTTTCCCGCCAAAGCGAGCTTGGTGCGTTTCTCTTCGTCCATCTCGCTCTCGCTCTCGCTCTCGCTCTCGCTCTCGCTCTCGCTTCCGCTCGACACGCCGTCGCCCGCCATGATTTCATCCTTGATGAACTTGATTTGATCGTCGTACACCAAGTCGTACTCCTTGACTTCAGATTTCTTATTCTTCGCTCCGAACTGCGCCTGCGCTTGTTTGACTTGATGCGCCTCCCACTGGTCTTGATCCTTGAAAGGATTCGCGTCGTCCTCGGGGTCGGGCTCCTTGTATCGTTGTCTCGCCACCGCGAACCGTTCGTTCGTGGACTTCGGCTTGTTCGGATCGTCGTACGCCGTGGGTATAGAGTAACGCTCCTCTAAGGCGTCGTTAATGCTATTGATTTGCTCCATCGCGAGCTCGTAAACCTTCTTCCTCTTTTCTAAATCCTTGCGCTGCTCCTCCGTCACGTCTTGGCCTTCGTAAAAGTACTCCGTCTCTTTGATCGATTCTTTCAGCTCCTCGAGCTTTTGAAGCTCGCGTTTCTTCAAGTACTCTTGCCGCGATACCTTTCTGAGTTCGGGCACTAAATCTGTGCGCTGTTCATCCGTCTCCAAATGCGCGCCTCGACGCTCGGCTTCCGCGCGCTCCGCCTCCGTCGGTCCTCGATCGCCGCTCAACTTTTTCGTCTTCGCCTCATCCTTCGCCCGCAGGCGTTGTTCAAACTCATCGCGCTCTCGCAAATCTTCCTCCATCTCTCGCGCCTTCCTCGTCTCTTCGTCTTCCTCCGACGCCGACGGCGCCGCGTACGATTCGTCTTCGCGTTCCCCCGCGAGCGCTCGCCGACGCGTCTCCACCGCCTCCGCGTCCTCCTCGCTCTCGCTCGCCCCCTCGTCCTTCCCTCGTTTCTTCCTCATCTTTTTCGCTCGTTTCGTCGCCCTTCGCTTCGCTCTGTCGTCCTCCTCGCGTTCGCGTTCGCGCTCGCTCTCGCTCTCCTCCGCCAACAACTCGTACGTCGCCGCCGCGCGCGTCGCCGTCCAATCATCCCTCGTCGCCGCCCTCGCGACGCCCGTCGACGCCGCGGCGCCTCCGCGCGCGTCCGCCGCGCTCCCTTTCGCGTCGTCGGACGCGCTCGCGCACACCGCGCGCGCGAACGCGCGCGTCTTTTCGTCGTCGGGACATCCGCACTCGATCAGCGCCGCCTCGAGCGCGCGCGCGTCGCCGCCGCTCTCTCGCGCCTTGTCCAGCACGAACGCCTCGAGCGCGCTCGCGGTGTACCCGAGGAGGTCGTGCAGGCCGTCGCGGACGACGACCGCGGCGCGGGACGCCGCCATCGTCGCGACGCGTCGACGAGTGCGGCGCCGCGCCTTCGACGTCGCGACTCGGCGACGCGGCGCGCGAACGGGACGCGCGCGAACGGCGACGGCGCGCGCGATGCGAAGCGCGCGCGCGCGCGGCGCGCTCCGGGGCCCGAGCGCGCGACGCGCGGCGCGACGCGCGACGACGAAGGCGCGAACGACGCGCGCGCCCTCGCGCGCGACGAACGCGGACGTCGACGGCATGCGCGACGCGCTCGAGCGCGCGCGCGCGACGCCGCTGGAGATCATGGATAAGGCGCTGGAAACGTACGGCGACGGGCTGGCGATCGCGTTCAGCGGGGCGGAGGACGTGGCGGTGATTCAGTACGCGGCGCTCACGGGGCGGCCGTATCGCGTCTTCTCGCTCGACACGGGGCGGTTGAATCCGGAGACGTACGAGCTGTTCGATAAGGTTGAGAAACATTTTGACATAAAGATTGAGTATTGCTTTCCCGAGAGCGAGGCGGTGAAGGCGCTGGTGAACGAGAAGGGGATGTTTTCGTTTTACGAGGACGGACACAAGGAGTGCTGCGGCGTGCGCAAGGTGAAGCCTTTGCGGGCGAAGCTGGCGACGCTCACGGCGTGGGTGACGGGGCAGCGGAAGGATCAGAGCCCCGGTACGCGAAACGCGGTGCCGGCGTGCCAGATCGATCCCGTGTTCGAGGGCGCGGCCGGGGGCGCGGGAAGTTTGGTCAAGTTTAACCCGCTCACGGACGCGACGTCGCAAGAGGTGTGGGATTTCTTGCGCGTCATGGGCACGCCCGTGAACGCGTTGCACGAGCGTGGGTACGTCTCGATCGGATGCGCGCCGTGCACGCGGGCCGTGCTTCCGGGACAGCAAGAGCGCGAAGGACGGTGGTGGTGGGAAGACGCGAGCGACAAGGAGTGCGGCTTGCACAGCGGCAACTTGACGGCGGAGGAAAAGGCGAAGCAAGACGATCGCGAGGCGACGGAAGAAGACATTTTTGAGCACGACTCGATTCGAAACTTGTCTCGAGACGACATCGCCGCGTTGAAGGACGAAAAGACGCACGGCGAGACCACTCTGGCGGTGCTGTACGCGCCGTGGTGTCCGTTTTGTCAGCGCATGGTGAGCGGTTTCGAAACCGCCGCCGAGCGTCTCGGGCCGAAGGGCGTGAAATTCGCCAAGTTCCGCGCCGATCGCGACGAAAAGGAGTGGTCGCAAGAAAACTTGTCGATGAAATCGTTCCCGACGCTCTTGCTCTTCCCGAAAGGCCGCTCGGGGTACGTCAAGCTCGGCTCGGAGCGCCGAGACCCGGACAGCTTGGAAATTTTCATCGAGTCCATCACGGGCAAGCTCTGAGCGAACGGGCGCGAACGAATCACGAGTCATTTTTCAATAACACAACTCCCAAGTCCTCCTCGTCGTCGAACGCGGTCGTCGAACGCGCGTCCCGCAGTGCGCGCCTCTCGCCCGAAAGCGCTCGCCGCCATGGGTCTCACCGCGAGCTCGCTCAATCTCACGCAGTACGACATCGAGGACGTTCAGCAACACTGTGGCGGTAAATTCACCTCGCGCGAGATCCAAGCGCTGTATCAGCGCTTCCGCGCGCTCGACAAGAAGCACAAAGGATTCATCACGGAGGACGAACTCATGGCGATTCCCGAGCTCGCCATCTCCCCGCTCGCGCCGAGAATCGTGCAGATGTTCCAAAACCAAAACTTTAAAGACTTTGTGCGCATGATCAGCGCTCTGAGCTCCAAGGCGACGCGAGAGGAGCGATTGAGATTTATGTTTCATTGCTACGACGTCGATCGAGACGGCGTCGTGTCGAGGAGCGACTTAGAAACCATCACGAGACACCTGGTCGGAAGCTCGATTTCGCAGGAAGACTTCGATCAATTGATCTCTAAAGCGTTCGGGGAGCTGCGAAAGATGCGAGGGGGCGAGGAAGACGCGGGAGGGGTGACGTTCGAGGAGTTCGCGGCGCTGCTCGCGCGCGTCGACACGCTCCCCGCGGTCAAGGTTCCCTTGGAAGACGATTGACGGAAGACGGAACGAGCCCGTCCGTGGTTTTAGACGACGACGCGCGATTGTAATCCTAGTTAGCCGCGCGTACGTTTTCGGACGCCTCACACCTCGACCCATGGCGCCCGTCGCGCGCGCGCCGCCCGTCGCGGTGACGCCGCGACGCCGCGTCGCGTGCGCTGGAACGCGAGCTCGGGACTCGAGCGACGCCGTCGGCGGCGTCGCCCGCCGCGCGTGTTTGCTGTTCGCCCCGTCCGTCGCCGCGGCGTTGGGACGCCGCGCGGCTTTCGCGGACGAAGCGTCGGTGAAAATAGTGCGCGACGTCGCGGGATTCGGCGCCAAGGAGGCGACGAGCAAGAGCTTGGTGTTGGTCAAGTACGAGGGCACGCTGGCGAGCGACGGCGCGGTGTTCGACACCACCCTGGGCGGGCGAGTGTACGCGACGAGCTCCTCGGGCGTGGGCTCGGTGAGCATAGCGCCCGCGGCGGCGAGACCGGTGGTCGTCAATCTGAGCTCGGACGCCCCGGTGCCCGGGGTGCCCGAGGGCTTGCGCTTGGGCATACGCGGCATGCGCGTCGGCGGTACGAGAACGTTCGAGGTGCCGCCCGAGTTGGGATTCGGGTCGGCGGCGGTGCGGTCGCCGTACGCGACGATTCCCGCGAACAGCGCGTTGAAATACGAAGTGACGCTGTTGCGTCTCAGCGACACCGGACCGGACGCGTTGTACGCCGGCATCTCGCGATGCGGTCTCGGCGGCGCGTCGCAGATGAGCGACGGGTGCGCGAGCGTCGAGCCCATGGAATAGCGAACCGAACCTCGCGACGTAGCAGCGCGCGCCGCGGTTGTAACCACGACGGTATTGATCAAAACTGTACCGAAAACAACGTCGATGTTGATGCGATTGGTGATCCAGTTGTGCCAAAAAAACGTTTCAAAACGTGCTACCAACTAACAGACAGATGCGGCGTTCGAGTCTGAGACGATCGAGTCTCGTTATGTGAGGAGGTTTGCTCAAGGGGTCGCCTCGTTCCGACCGTCGTGGATGGCGAAATTTATGGGTCATCATGGACACTCGGGTTTAGGGTGTAGTGAGATGCAATAAATAAAAAAATGTGTAAAATATCTGAAAAAAAGAAGAGTTATACGTGATGTTCTCGTCCTCGTCGTCCTCGTCGTCATCGTTTCCGTGCGCCTCTTCTTCGAGTCGAACAGTTCTTCGGTACGTCGCCTCCGATCGGTCGAGTGGGTCGTCGTCAACGCCGCGAGCGCCGCCCTCGATCTCACCTACGCGTTCGTATGTAAAAAAACCATGATCCTGCCAGGGATCGAACCTGGAATCTCCGGTTTGCAACTCGAACGGCTCGTTCGACGGAGTGTTTATAAAGGGTCCTCGAAAACCGTAGACCGGCGCCTTATCCATTGGGCCACAGGACCGTCGTTATATACCTCGAAAACTAAAAACATCGTCGACCCCACCCCGATCAAGGATCTAGCGTCAATGTTATGGGCGCGCGTTTTTGATGCGATGATATCGGGATTCGGGATTCCGGCGCGCGACGTTCCGGCGTTCCGCGTCACGACGCGTCGCGACGCGACCTTCGACGCCCTCCTCGCGATGGCGTCCGACGACGAAGCGCGCGATGACGACGATTTCGACGTCCTCGCCGCGGCCGGGAGCTCCGACGACGACGCCGACGACGACGATTTCGACGATGGGTACGGATCAGATTTGATGGGCGACGCCGCCGATCGCGCGCGCCTCGCGTCGTTGAACGAACTCGAGCGGGAAGAGATCATGCTCGAACGCGCGGACGCGCGAAAGAGGCTGGAATCGCGACGCGCGATCATCGCGGCGGCGCGATCGAAGGAATTGGAGCTGGCTCGGAAGAAGACGGGGGCGCGGGCGATTTCGAGTAAACAGCGGGACGAGTTAGAGGCGCTCGAACGCATCGCGGAGGCGAAGAAACGAAAAGAACGCAGTCGACGCGTGTTCGGTGATCTGAGCGAGGACGAGGAAGAATTTGGCGGGGCAGCCTCCGAATCGGAAGACGAAGAAAGGGTCGCGAGACCTCGGCGGAAGAAACGCGAAACCCGAGCGGACGTCGATCTTGAGGCTGAATACGCGTCGTCCGACGTTCCGGCGACGCGCGATGAGATCGCGTCGGTGACGGTGAAGAGACATCAGCTCGAGCAGTGGGTGAACGAACCGTACTTTGAAGCCGCGGTGACGAATTGTTTGACGCGCGTCGGCATAGGACTCAACAAGGAAGGGCAAAACGTCTATCGCCTCGTCGAGATCGCGGGCGTCGCGGACGGCAAGTACAAGCAATACTCGCTCAAAAAGTACGAGTACTTGGCCAACAAACCGCCGACGCAAAAGTGGTTGATTTTGCGCTGGGGAAAGTCTGAAAAGACGTTTCGACTGAGCGAGGTTTCAAACTCCGACGTGCAAGACGCCGAGTGGAAAGCCTGGGTGGCGCACTGCGCGCAGGCGGGGTGCACCCCCATCACCGCGCGCGATGTGAAGAAGTGTCTTCAAGGGTTGGAAGAGGCGAAAAATTACCGATACACGAGCGACGACGTGACGAAGATTCTCGCGGAGAAGCGCGAAAAGCAAGGGACGCGTCACAACTTATTGTTTGAAAAGGAGCAAATCAAGGCGGCGATCGCGCACGCCGAGGCGGAAAACGATTTAGATAAAGTTGAAGAGCTTCGTCAACGTTTCGACGAGGTCGATCGAGAGATAAAGGACAAATTGCAGCAGAGAAGCGGGTCGACGCAGGACGCCCTCGCGAACATCAACCGCCGCAACGAAATCCAAAACAGCGAAAAGCTCTCGAAGCGAGCGTCCGAGCAAGTGGCGAAACTCAAGGCGGGCGTGTTGAACACGGGCTCAGGCGATCCATTCAGTCGTCGCCCGACGCGTTTGACGACGTATTGGGACATGGGCGCGGGCGCCGCCGAGCGATCGGCGACGGCGGCGGAAGAAGAAGAAGCCGCGGCGGCGACCGCCGCGGCGCCGGCGACCGATGGTGGAGACGAAGAAGACGACATCTTTCTCACCGCGGGTGTGGACGCGCAGCAAAGCGAAAAAGAACTCGTAGACGTGCTTCAGCAGGCGCACCGCGAAACCGTCGGCTCGCTCAACATCGATCTCAGTCGACTCGACGCGCCCGCGGACGCGGACGCCCTCAGGCTCAAGACGACGAAGAGTGTGCTCGATCGCGGTGCCGTACTTTTGAAATCCGCCTACGACGCTCAACGCGCCGAGCAGCTCGCGACGCAACCGCCCGGTAAGGCTTTCACCGTCGCCGAATACTTGGCCGAGTTCGTGGCGCCGACGTGAGCGACCGAACGACGCAACTTTGTAGTGACGAATTTACACAATCTAGTAGCTATACCCGAATAACGATCCCTCTAACTCCGCAGCGGCGGCGACACCAGCGTCACCGCGTCGCCTCTGATGAACAAGAAGGGCACGTTTCTCTTCGTCGTCTTCGTAAACTCCTCGAACGTCTCCTCGTCCGTCTCCGTGCTCGTGATCACTTCCTCCACGTCACCGAGGATCATGTTCAAGTGTTGATCGTACGCCTGCGCGCGAAACCACGGCGAAGAGTCGTCAGTCGTCGGTCGAGCGATCGCTCGTTCGATTCGCGATCGCGTCGCGTCGATTCGCGGCGACGACGCACGTGTAAGCGCCCTCTGGCCTCTCTGTCGCCGCGCAGCTTGACGTAAACCTTCTCGTCGAGGGCGAGGCGGATCAGGTCCAAGGGCTCGCGCACGGCGGCGTCTTCCTCGGCGGCGGACATGGCCAGGGAGGCGCGAAGTGGCGACGGCGCGAGGCGCGAACGCGGACGCGGACGCGGAGCGAATCGAATCGCGAGCGTGCACGGCGCGTGACGACCGGCGCGCGGAACGGACTAAGATTATGATACACACGCGCGCGACCGTTCGAGGGCTAGAACGCGTCGACGTGAATCTCGCGCGCGACGGCGCGAGGGCGCGACGAGGCGAAATCGACGTCCAAGTCGAGCCACGCGCGCCAATCGTCCACGTCCTCGGCCGCGCGCGGCGAGCCGCGCTGTTCGACCCACTTGGGATCGTACGAGGATTCGTCCGCGGCGTACGGCCAGTGCGGGCTGAGCGTCACCGTGCGACCGACGATGAGGAGCGTCGGCGACACGAGCTCGCACGCCGCCGCGGCTTCGGGTAGGTGCTCGATGGAGCTAAACACTCGACGTTCGTCCACGGTCGTGCCGCGCTCGATCGCCACCGCGGGCATATCGGCCGGAAATCCGCTCGCGATGAGCTTTTCGCTGAGCTTCGGGAGCGTGCCCAGACCCATGTAGACGACGAGCGTCGTCTCGACGTCGGCGCTCGTCACCGCGAAATCCACCGGATCGCTCGCCGCGCCCGTGGCGTCCTCGCGCGACCCCGCGCCCTCGCGCAGATGTCCGGTCAACAACCGCACCGACGTTGCCACCCCGCGGTGCGTGAGCGGTATGCCGAGCTCGCTCCCGACGCCCGCCGCCGCGGTGATTCCCGGAACCACCTCCACGCGCACGTTCGGATTGTGCTCGCGCAGGAACTCGAACTCCTCCCCGCCGCGCCCGAACACCAGCGGATCCCCGCCCTTCAACCGCAGGATCGTCGCCCCGGCGTCCGCGAACGCCGCCAGCAGTTCGTGTATCTCCTCCTGCGTCCGCGTGTGGTACCCCGCTCGCTTCCCCACGTACACCATCCGCGCCTCCGCGCGCGCGAGATTCAGGATCTCGTTCGACACCAACCGATCGTACAGCACCACGTCCGCGGTCTGCATGAGCTGATACGCGCGAAGCGTGAGCAAGCCCGGGTCGCCCGGTCCGACGCCCACCAGGCACACCCTCGCCGCGCGCGCGTCGTCGCGCGTCGTCGCGCTCGACGCCCTCGCGCGCCCTCGCGCGCGCAGCAGCTCGAGCGCGTCGAGCGCGTCGTCCGCCGCCGCGTCGCCGCCGCCGTCGGCGCGCGCGGCGGCGCGCGCGCGTCGATTCGAGTCGTCGCCGCCGAATCGTCGCGCGGCGGCGAATCGTCGCGCCGTCGCGCGCGACGCCGCGCGCGGGGCGGACCGAGACGGCGCGCGCGGCGTCGGCGTCGTCGCCGTCGCGAGCGCCATCGCGCGAGACGGCGCGCGACGCGGTGCGGCGACGCGGTGCGGCGCGCGCCGTCGCCCGCGCGCGGTCTCGCTTCTGCGGGCGCCCCTCAACCGGTCTCTCGAGTCCGTACCTCAGCGTTCATATAAGGA
>Ga0181604_10002042_pt1 | contig 17681 bp, 16 predicted proteins | sample 041ome_12_FD_148663 | JGI IMG/M metagenome (GOLD analysis project Ga0181604, IMG submission 148663) | Coastal salt marsh microbial communities from the Groves Creek Marsh, Skidaway Island, Georgia - 041410US metaG (spades assembly) | ecosystem: Environmental > Aquatic > Marine > Intertidal zone...
TTACTGTTTTTGGGGTCAGCTCTCAGAGCCGAACACTGTGGCTGAAACTCATTGAAAGAACATAGTCATTAGATAGAGGAGACATAATCATCTGTGTAAATCTAAATAGTTTTTTGTATTGTTGATTTTTGAGCAAATCCTGCTCCCGCAACCAATCTTAAACACACAAATACAATACCTTAACGCCACTAGCGTATAATGCTCCATCGTGTACCTCAGAAACATTGCCGCGTTCGTTGCTACGTTAGGACCAAGTAAACCGCCCCCTTGGGCCGGATCCCACCTCCTCTTGTAGATGGAACAGGCCCTCGACAATATCGCCGCGATTGTCCGTGCGGCGGGGGGGATGTGACGGGTGTTGGAGAGCTAATGTGGATTGTTACCGACAAAACCGAACGCCTCGCTTATAAACGCGAGGTTGGCAAAGTCTATCAACTTGTGTTCAGCAAACATTTTCCTGCGATGTTGCTGGTTATTGTGAATGATCTTATCGAGGACGAGGCCCTCGTCGAAATTGAGGCGACCGCATTTATTGCGCAGAATTAAGTTAAGGCGTGAAAGGAGCGGAGCCAGCAACTTTGCCAAGGACAACCGCCGCAAGCAGACCGTTCCCAGAGAGATAGCCACTATCTTGTCGTCCAGAAACTCCACAGGCCGCACCGCCGCCTGCATAGAGGTTTTCGATAGCAGAGCCGTCCTTGCGCACAACTTGTGCACGTGTATTGATCGCAAGGCCACCTTGTGTGTGAAAGAGGGCGCCCGTCACTTTTACACCACAAAACGGGGCGGTGAGTTGCTTGTCTCCAAAGATGCGACCAAACTGATCCTGTTGCCCGCATGGTAGAGCGTGCACTGTGTGAGCAAGCGCCTCTGAAGGAAGCCCAAGACACTCTGCAAGCCCCTCTAAAGTGTCGGCGGTTTTAATCGCACCAACCTCTTCGGCACGTTTAAAGTCCTCGAATTGTCGCGCGATTGCGGCAATACGAGCATCAAAAATTGCAAACGCTTGGCCATCAGGTTGGCTTAGGACAGCGCGTGCTGCCTCGGAATATCCTTGCGCCTCGTTCCAAAAACGGTGGCCTGCGGAGTTGACCTGAATACCCCCTTCGGTGATCACAGCCCAAGTGATTAGGATCCCATGCGGGCGGGCGACATTTCCGTGCCCCTGATATGCCCCCAAATGTTTGAGCTGCGCATCAAGCCCGCTTGCCCAGTCTATCGCTTCGCCTTGGTTGCCATCATGCCCGAACCAAAGCGCATCATGGATGTCTGGCATATGCTGCGCAACAAGCGCACGATTACCGCCAAAACCGTTGCAAGCGAGGATCAGTTTTTGACACGCGATTGTCTCAGACTGACCATCTGGTCCCATCACACTTGCGCCAGTGATCTTATGTCCATCAAAATAGAGATGCTGCGCGTGGCGCTCGCAAATGATATCAATCTCTGCGGTTTCACAGGCGGTGCGCAGCGCATCAATCAATTCCGCCCCAGATCGGGTTGGCAAGCCGTGCATCCGTCGATGGCTATGCCCCGGATAGTCAAAATCGGTAACAACCGAGAACGCAAGGCCATGCGCCTCTGCAAGCCATTCAATAACCTTCCCCGCGTTTTCAGCTAAGAGATCAACGATCGCTTGATCATTTTCGTTTTTAGCTTTGTGTTGGATGTCGGCCGCAAAAATTTCGGGGCTATCCGTTATCCCAGCCTCGTGTTGAAATTTGGTGCCTGCGGCGGGAATTAAACCTGCAGAGAGTGCCGTTGATCCGCGTGGAATGACGTCCCGTTCAACTACCAATACGCTCTGCCCCTTTTCATGCGCCGCAAGCGTCGCTACCAATCCACAGGCCCCCGCGCCAATGATAAGTGTATCGCATTGAATATCATAACCCTCTAGTGGGGAGCGAACCTCAATCGGATTTTGGGTCATATTGAGCGCCTTTTGCGAGCATGTCATTTGTGCCTAAAACTTCATTCAATCCGTTAAAATCGAACATTCTATCGACAAATGGTTTGTTGCTCCCGTTTTTGTAGAGGCTGCCGTAATAGGCTTGGGCCGTATGCGCAAGCGCCCGTACGATGCCCCCCGGGAAAATCACAATCGAAAACCCTAGGTCTTCGAGATGCCGCGCCCCTGAAATAGGAGTTGCGCCGCCTTCGACCATATTAACCAAAAGGGGGACTTTGCTGCCAAATTCACGGGTGATTTCGGTAAGTTGCTCTTCTGTTTGTGGCGCTTCGATAAAGAGGACATCTGCCCCAGCTTCTAAATAGGCGCCCGCACGGTCTATGGCGGCATTAAACCCTTCAACCGCCACTGCGTCAGTCCGCGCAATAATCAGCGTCTCTGCCGAGGCACGTGCATCGGCCATCGCGGCGACTTTACCAGCCATTTCTTGTTTCGCGATCAGAGATTTATCGGATAAATGACCACAGCGCTTTGGAAAGGTTTGATCCTCTACTTGAAGCGCAGAGGCCCCCGCGCGTTCATAAAGGCGCATGGTACGTTGTGCATTGAGGGCGTTGCCAAACCCTGTATCGGCATCAATGATCACAGGCAGAGCAGTTCGGTCTGCAATCAATGTCATTGTATCGGCCATTTCGCTGGCGGTGCTCAGGCCAATATCAGGACGGCCAAGGCGGGTATACGCCACGGCCGCGCCGCTGAGATAGAGCGCTTCAAACCCTGCTTGTTCAGCCAACGACGCCGTGAGACCGTCATAAACCCCTGGCGCGACAAGGATTTCCTTTTCTTGAAGTCTTGCTTTGAGCGTCATGCAGCGCCCCCAATCCAGTCGAGCGCACGCGCGGAATCCATTTGATGCGTCACTGTCCCGAGCGAAACAAGTGTTGCCTCATGCACCTCTTGGCTAAATGCCGCGCAGCCATCGGTCAGCATAACTGTTTGTATGTTGCGCAGATGCGCGTCGCGCAATGTCGATGCAACACCACCGTTCGTTACAATCCCACCCACAATAAGATGCTCTACCCCAATCGCGCGCATAATATATTCAAGCCGCGTTTGATAAAACGCGGAGTAGGCGACCTTTTCGATCACGAAATCTGCTGGAAAGAGCGTATCCACTAAGGTGTGGCCAAAGCTGTTTGGCGCAAAATCGCCTTTTGCCAAGAATGGGCGCAGTTTCCTAAGATGTGGCGCGATGAGGGGCTCTCCGTTTTTACCAGGGACAAGGGTGAATTGAGCGGAAAAATAATATCCGCCCTTGTCACGTAACGCTTGAACAAGGGGGGCGATCCGTTCTGGAAGCGCGGCAATGCTCTGCGCCGTTTGATCCGCGCGTCCATAGGCGCCTTCTGGATGGATAAAATCGTTTTGCAGATCGATTGTCAGCAGAGCCGTCCGCGACAAGTCCCACGTTTCTGGTGCGCTCATTTTAGATCTCCTATCCGTTCAATAATGGTGTTTCCAAACCGATCAACGCGCCCTTGCAGGCCAGGCTCAATAAGGACAGTCGTATCCGGTTGTTCCAGGATTGCTGGACCGTCGATCACCGTGCCTATGGGCAGAGACAGACGCTCGTATATCGCCGTTTCTTCCCATTGCCCGGCAAAATGCACCGATCTTGTTGCTTTTGGAGACACAGAATCACTGTTCGTTGGCGCAAGCGTTTCAAGATCAAACTTTGGCCGCTTGCCTGTCACTGCACTGCGCAAATTCAGGATCCGGCGCACACCGTTTTTCAACAGACGCCCAAAGGCTTGGGTATAGGCTGAATCAAACGCAGCATTGATCGCATCGTGATCAGGGGCAACAACGTCGCCATTCTGATCAAACGCTACCTCAATCGGAACAGAGACTGTGTGCGTTTGTCCGATATAGGCCATGTCAAATTCATATGTGACCTGCCGATCATCAAACTGCGTACGCGCTGCATCCAACAGCGCCATACCTTGATCGCAATGCCTCTGCATAAATGACTTTAGCGCTTTAGGATCGATATGATCTACGAGAGAGTTCAATGTTTGGACAAAATCTTGACGCATATCCGCGATCACGCACCCCATCGCAGAGGTCACCCCAGGATAGCGCGGAACGATCGCACGGGCGATCCCAACCTCGTCCAACATCGCACCAGCATGAAGCGCACCGCCGCCACCAAAGGGCATAAACGCAAAACGTTTGGGGTCAAATCCGCGCTCGATACTCACAAGACGAATGGCCCCCGCCATACGAGAGTTTGCCACACGTAAAATGGCCTCGGCCGCTGCAAGAGTATCGAGGCCAAGCGGGTCGCCCACATGTGTATCAATCGCCCGCTTTGCCGCCTCGACGTCAAGCCGTTCAAGCTTGCCCCCAATAGGGTTGTCAGGATCAATACGCCCGAGAACAACATTCGCATCTGTAACAGTAGGGCGGTCATTCCCAAGACCGTAGGCAACAGGACCCGGATCCGAGCCCGCGCTTTCTGGTCCGATGTTCAAAAGGCCGCCCTTATCAACCCACGCGATGGATCCACCACCAGCCCCGATTGTAGTGATTTCGATCATTGGCGTTCGCACGACCATTCCAAAATCAATCGAGGTTTGCGCTGAGAGCATAGATTGACCGTTTGCAATCAGAGAGACGTCAAAACTCGTTCCACCCATATCGCCGGTGATAATGTTATCAAACCCCGCATTCGAGGCGATATAGCCTGCGGCAATAACCCCTGCCGCTGGACCCGAAAGTGCCGTACGAACTGGATGTTTACTCGCCGTGTCCACTGCCATCACGCCGCCGTTTGACTGTACGACCATGAACTCGCCATCAAACCCACCCGATTTCAGCGCATTTTCAAGACGGCCCAAATACCCTGAGACTTCGGGTTGTAAATAGGCATTCAGAGCTGTTGTCGAAAACCGCTCAAATTCGCGAATTTCTGGGAGAATTTCGTGTGAAGCCGAGACATGTTCATTCGGCCAAATCTCACGAATGATGTTAAGAGCTGCGATTTCATTTTTAGGGTTCGCGTAAGAGTTTGCGAACAAGATTGCAATGGCAAGACATCCTGCGTCACGAAGCTTTTCAGCGGCCTGTTTAACCGCATCGGGCTCAACGGCTGTGTGTATTGTGCCATCTGCCAATGTTCTCTCTGGAACTTCAAGACGCTGAGAGCGCGCCACGACAGGATCAAAATCCCCCCGAAGACCCCATGTGCGCGGGCGATCGCGGCGGCGCATTTCGAGAACGTCGCGCAGGCCTTGCGTACATATCACACCGATCTTGGCCCCCTTGCGTTCCAAGAGGGCATTTGTGCCTGCCGTTGTGCCATGAACAACCACAGCAATCTGAGACAAATCAGATACGCGCTGTTGGATGCCGTTCAAAAACCCACCCGATTGATCAGGACGTGTCGTGGGCACTTTGGCAACCTCTGCGGTGCCGTTTGCTTCATCCAGAATGAAGACATCGGTAAAGGTGCCACCAACATCGACACCAATCATATTACTGTTCATGACTGTGCCTCCCGCCATGCGCTGCCATAGGTTTCATCGGCGTTTGCCGCACTCAACAATCCACTAGCTACGTCCCGTGCCACCGCAAGAGGTGCGCGTTCTGATGTTGGGCCATAGCCCCCACCGCCCGGCGTTTCGAGTCGTACAGCTTGGCCTTGTTTCAAACGTATTCCGCGAATTTTCGAGGCAAGCGGCGGTTTATGCCAACCGTCATCTTGTTGATAAGTGAACACATTAAGGGCCGCCTCTTCGCCATCTGCAATGCCCTGCGGAGCATAGCGTCCGCGTTCACCGAACAAAAAGGCCTCTGCGCCATTCTCTTCGAGAACTTCAATTTCATAGATGGCCCCCATGCCGCCACGATGTTTGCCCGGTCCCGCGCTCTCGGGGCGCAAGGCCCATTGGCGGAACATGATTGGGTAGGCGGCTTCGAGGATTTCCATAGGAGGGATGGTCGCCGTTGAAATCGGCGCATTGCCGTGATTAAGTCCATCCCCTTCAGGCGATCCACCGTGTCCGCCGCCATAGAAGCTAAACATCACCCAAGGTTTCCCGTCCTTGCGTTTGCCCGCGATAGAGAGCGCGTTGATCGTTCCATATGCATGGGCCACCACGCGATCCGGCGCTGCCTTGGAAAATGCCGAGAAAATCACGTCGATCATGCGCAAAATGGTTTCGGTATATCCGCCTGTTGGCGCAGGAAATTCTGCCGACAAAATCGAACCTTTGGGAACAATTACATCGATCGGGCGCATAACACCTGCATTTGCAGGGAGGTTTTGAAAGATATGTTTGATCGCGACATAAGCGGTTGCAACAGTTGTCGGAAGCGCAATGTTGACTGGACCTGCGCATTGTGGCGCGGACCCCGTGAAATCCAACGTCATCTGATCTCCTTGGATTTCAAGGGCAACTTTGATCGACAAAGGCGTATCCTCGATGCCGTCATTGTCAAGAAAGTCCTCGGCCTCCCAACGGCCATTTGGAAGGGCTTCAAGTTCAGAGCGCATTAGACGCTCGGCGCGATGCCCCAAGGCCACGAGCGCGGCGGAAACGGTCTCTGCGCCATATTCGTCAAGAAGCTCGTCCATCCGTTTAACACCAAGATCAAGCGCGCTGAGCTGGCCGTTTAAATCTCCCCTCGCGGATTGCGGCAAACGGGTGTTGCGCAACATGATGTCAATGATGTCTTGGTTGAATTTTCCCGCTCTTGCGAGCTTGACCGGAGGCAGAACAAACGCCTCTTGGAAAACATCTGTTGCAGCAGGGTTATAGTTCCCCGGCACAGCGCCGCCCATGTCATGCCAATGGCCCACAGAGGCTAGGTAACAAAAGAGTACCCCGTCACGAAAATACGGCCGAACAAGACGCATATCACTTAGGTGCGTGCCACCGATATGGGCATCGTTGAAGATATAGATATCCCCGTCTTCGAGGTCCCCATCGGCCGCCGCTTTTTCAATCACGGCCTTAACCGCAAAGGACATCACCCCAACGAAAATCGGCAAGCCGGATTTACCTTGCACCAAGGTATCGCCATTCACCGCATGATAGAGACCATGGCTGGCATCATGGGCCTCTGCAATAATCGGGTTAAAGGCTGCGCGGAAAAGAGTTGCGTCCATCTCGTCCGCAATTTGTTCCATCCGTCCAGCGAGAACGGACAGTGTAATTGGGTCAATCTCGCTCATGTGTTTGCCTTTGTTTCTGAGATGTCATTCCAAACGTCTTGTCGTCTGAGTTTGCCGTTTACGATTTCGAAACGGTCAATGAACCGAATATCCTTGAAAGCTGTCCCATTGGGCCATTCCCCAGAGAGTGTGCCACGGCAATAGACGATGGCGGCGTCCTCGGGACTTTGTAGTGCATCGAACCCATCATAGGTCTTGGTCACGAAGTTATAGCGTGGCTTTGCCCAATCGATGAGCTCTTGTAAAGACGTCATTGCAGCCGTTCCGGGGAAATACATTTTGAACCCCTCCCCAAGATACGACTGTGCCTTGGCCAAGTCGCGGGCTTCCATTGCACCAAGGTAGTCTTGAACTACTTTGCTTGGGTCCGCTTTGGCGGGGGCGGGTGTTCTTGTGGTGCGTCCGCGGTAATAATTTTCGCTTGGCAGATCGTGAATCATCACCGTCACCAGCTCAGAAGGTGCAGGGATTACGAATCGAATTGCGTCTGTGATGGATTCCCCAAGACGGCGTTTTTCATCGCTATTATAGCCTTCTATGACGTGCAAGTCGACGACGGGCATGCGGTCCTCCTCAAGGTTTGTCCTCTAACTAATACCAAATTTGTATTTTTGTTAACAAAAATTTGTATTTTAAAAAATACACTTACTTGATTTTGATAGAGACATCTTTAACAATGATGCCAAGCAAACAGGGAATCAGACTGTGAATCGGCAAAACGACGTGTCATTGCCAGAAGGAACAAAGGCACGAGGTGTCTACCTTGCGCTGCGCGATCAAATCATGAGTGGGCGTGTATCGGATGGGGAAACATTACCCACAGAACAACGCCTTGCAGAAAGTCATGGGGTGTCACGCGTCACCGTGCGCAAGGCGCTTGATGTTCTTGCTGATGCAGGGCTGATCAAACGCCGCGCAGGTAGTGGCACGACAGTTTGCGCCCCTGCGGACCATCAACGCACGGCGATGAACTTTAACACGCTGATGCCGCAGCTTGTCGAAATGGGAAACAAAACTACTGCGAGGCTCTTGTCCTTTGCTTATGAAACCTCTCCTGATTATGTGACCCGCGCGATGGGATGGGACACGCCGCAAATGGTGCAAGTCGCAACCCGTGTGCGTCAGGTTGACGAGACGCCGTTTTCCCACCTTACAACCTATGTTCCTGCGCACATTGCAAAGAATTACTCTGAAAATGATTTGGCAACACAGCCTTTGTTTAGCTTGCTAGAACGAAGCGGCGTTCAGATCGTGAACGCGCACCAAACAGTGTCGGCGACCCTTGCAGGGCCAGAGGTCGCGCTTGCGCTCGGGGTCGCCGTTGGATCGGCGCTTTTGTCGCTTGATCGGGTTGTACGGGATGTTGACGGAAGTGGGGTAGAGTACCTCTCTGCCCTTTATCGCCCTGACATGTTCCGCCTTGAAATGCCGTTGACGCGTGTTGGCCAACAGAATGAGCGTCATTGGGAGCCTGCGATTGGTCAAATGAACGGAGACGTGCAATGACACAACCGCGCACCTTGCTTGATAAACTTTGGGATGCGCATGAGATTTTGCGCCGCGACGATGGAGCCTCCTTGCTCTGGGTGGATCGCCACCTTGTGCATGAGGGATCGCATCACGCTTTTGCAAAGATTGGCCAAAAACAAATCCGCGTCAAAGAACCAAACCTCACCTTTGGTGTTTTGGATCACTACGTGCCAACCAACCGCGTTGGGATTCAAATTGCCCCCAGTATTCCACGCATGATGCAAACACTGCGCGATAATGCTGCGATGCATGGGTTTAAGCTGTTTGATCTGACCCACCAAAATCAGGGGATCGTTCACGTGATCGGACCTGAACTTGGACTGACGCTGCCAGGTTTGCTGGTGAACTGTGGCGATAGCCACACCTCAACGCATGGCGCCTTTGGGGCGCTTGCCTTTGGGATTGGCGCAACCGAAGTGGCGCATGTTCTTGCAACGCAGACCATTTGGCAGCGCAAACCTCGTGCAATGCGGATCAACGTCGAAGGCACTTTGGGGCCTTCTGTGACCGCAAAAGATATCGCGCTGAACTGGATCTCTTTGCTGGGTGCAGACGGTGCACGCGGACATGCGATTGAATACGCAGGCACTACGATCGAAGCGCTGAGTATGGAAGGGCGCATGACCCTTTGTAATTTGTCGATTGAAGGAGGCGCGCGGTTTGGGATGATTGCACCCGATCAAACCACATTCGACTATGTGAAAAATCGCAGATACGCTCCACAGGGGAAAAAACTTGAAGTAGCGATGGAGGATTGGTCGGACCTAAAAAGTGATCCAGACGCAGATTTTGATCGAGAAATCACATTACGCGCGGAAGATATCGCTCCAATAGTTACATGGGGAACCAGCCCAGAACAAGCTGTGCCCGTGACGGCAAGTATTCCAGCACTCGAGAACCTGGAGGCGCCAAAAGCCGAAGCCGCAAAAGCCGCGCTCGAATACATGGGGCTTGAGGCGGGAAGACCGCTCATTGGGACACCTGTAGACCAGATCTTTATTGGCTCTTGTACCAATGGACGGATTGAAGATTTACGTGCTGCTGCCGAGATTCTTCAAGGACGGCGTGCCGTCATCCCCGGCCTTATTTCGCCAGGGTCCGTAAAAATCAAAGCGATGGCAGAGTCTGAGGGTTTGGACAAAGTCTTCAAAGATGCTGGATTGGAATGGGCGGGCGCTGGCTGCTCGATGTGTGTCGGCATGAATGGAGATTTGGTTGCGGCTGGCAAACGCTGTGCCTCTTCAACCAATCGCAATTTTAGAGGTCGTCAAGGTAAAGGCGCACGCACGCACCTCATGTCGCCTGCAATGGTCGCAGCAGCAGCGGTGACTGGCACCATTTGCGACGTACGCGACTTGCTCTCGGGAAAGGCAAATTGATGGGGGGATGGCACCATATCAAAGGGATTACAGCCTATTTGCCAAAGGCAAATGTAGACACGGACCAATTAATTCCAGCGCGTTTTATGTCTGCTCCTAGGTCAGAAGGTTATGGCGGTTATCTTTTATATGACCAACGCCGCGACGCCCACGGACAGCTTGATCCAAGTTTCCCGCTTAATTCCGACAAGACCCCGAGCGTCCTAATCGTGCACCGCAATTTTGGCAGTGGTTCTTCACGAGAAGCGGCTGTGTATGCCTTGGTGGATGCTGGATTTCAGGCGGTGATTGCGCCAAGTTTTGGCGACATATTTTCGTCTAATGCCGTTAACAACGGACTTTTGCCATTGCGCTTGGATGAGCCGGATCACGCAAAACTTGTCGTCTGCCATAAGGCGAAACCTGATCTGCCTACAGCAATCGATCTTGACACATGTCAATTGCGCCTTGGATCGTTTGAGTGCGTATTTACGCTTGATGAAACTTGGCGCTTAAAATTGATCAATGGTTGGGATGACATAGATATGACTCAACAGTACCGCTCGAGCATAGAAATATATCGAGAGCGGAGTTGTGATGTCACCCCTTGGGCATGGCCACCAGGGGTGAATTAACTGCACTTCGTCACAGTGCAAACCGAGGCAAATATTGCCGCAAATGAAAGGGGTTCACAGAGCCTCTGTTACAGGGAGAAGAAAAAATGAAAATGAAACTATTAAGTGGGCTTCTTGCCGGAGCTACTTTGATCGCTGGGATAGCCAAAGCCGAAGAAACTATTTCAGCAGTACACGCATTTCCAGAAACACTCATCTACACCAAAAGCTTTTTGTCTTTCGTAGATAAGGTGAATGAAGCTGGTAAAGGGGTAGTTCAGATCGATGTGCGTGGTGGTCCGGAAGCCATTGGTATGTTCCAACAACCAGATGCAGTGCGTGACGGTATCGTTGATATGGTGTACACTCCAGGATCATTTTATGCAGCCGCGTTGCCTGAGAAAGACGCACTGGTAGCATCAAACTTAACGGCCGTCGAAACACGCCAAAATGGTGGCATTGCATTAATTGATGAAGTTCATCAGCAAAAGATGGGCTTAAAATACCTGGGTTGGTTCGACAGTGGTGTATGTTACAATCTTTGGACACGCAACGAGCCCAAATTTGACGCAAATGGCAATCTCGAAGTCGAAGGCCTGAAGCTACGAGGTAATAACGTATATAATGCGTTCTTTACGAACTATCTTGGTGCGCAGGTGATCGACCTTCCAACGGGTGAAGTTTATTCTGCCCTTCAACGCGGTGTGGTTGATGCAACTGGTTGGACGCAAATTGGCTTAATTGATCTCAAGTGGAATGAATTCCTGAATTACCGGATTGAACCATGCTTCTTCTCGACCGATCTCGGTGTCATCGTTAACAATGAAAAGTGGAATTCGCTTTCAGAAGAAGCGCGAAAAATTGTGCAAGATGTTGCGATCCAGCACGAAAAAGACAGCGTCATGGCTTTGCGCGGAAAACGGGATCAAGATTTCGCAGCTCTTGAAGCGGCTGGGATGAAAGTTGTGTCCCTGGAGGGGGAAGCCAAGGCAAACTACCTTGCAGCGGCACGTGAAAAAACCTGGGAACGCATGAAGGCCGTAATGGCTGATCAACCAGGTGGCATAGCCAATTACGATCGCTTGATTGAGTTGTTCTATGACTTGAATGCAGCCAAGTAAAAAAATCGGCCCACCATCTAGGTGGGCCATCCTATCAATGTAGGAGCGTACAATGATTTTACGTATCTATCGTGGCGTATTGTACGGCCTTGCTGGCCTATCTGGAGCTTTGTTGGTGTGGCTTATGATATCGGTAATTTTATCGGTGCTCATGCGCAACATGGGGATGCAACCGTTTGCCTGGCTCTTCACATCTGCAGAGTATGGCCTGCTATACATGACGATGTTTGGTGCACCTTGGCTTGTACGAGAAAAAGGGCATGTGCACATTGAACTACTCACTGCTACCTTGCCAGAAACTGTTAGAAATATTGTTAGTCGCTGCGTTGCCGTCGCGTGTGTGGTTGTCTGCTTGATCTTGGCTTGGAAAGGATTGGATCTAGTGTTTGTTAACATCGAGCGGGGCGATTACGATACGCGAGCTTATTATTTTCCTCGTTGGATTTTGACAATTTCATTCCCGATTAGCTTTAGTCTCATGGCTATCGAATTTTCACGTTTTGTCTTCGGGAAAGAAACCATGCACACTGGTGAAGCAGGGATACACGAATAATGGAATGGTTTGAAGCACTTGCTGTACTTCTCGGAGTGATACTCGTCTTGATGGCGATTGGTATGCCCGTGGCGTTGGCATTTTTGGCAGCAAACATTCTCGGTGCATGGATATTCATGGGCGGCGAGCGGGGTGTTGCCCAACTATTGAACAATGGGTTTGGCTCGTTGACAAAATATGCCTTAATGCCAATTCCTCTTTTCCTGTTGATGGGGGAAATATTCTTTTACACTGGACTTGGTGGAAGGATGTTTAATGCTATTGACAAGCTTTTGGGAAAATTACCAGGGCGTTTAAGTTACGTCACTGTCCTTGGCGGAACCGCATTTTCGACGCTGTCTGGATCGTCGATGGGATCAACGGCTTTGTTAGGCTCTTTGATGGTTCCAGAAATGTCGCGTCGTGGATATAAATCATACATGAGCATCGGCCCGATTTTGGGCACAGGCGGGCTTGCAATTATTATACCTCCATCTGCTTTAGCTGTCCTATTGGCAACATTGGCACAAATTGATGTCGCTGCACTTTTGCTGGCAGGCGTCATACCTGGACTTATCCTGGCTGGGTTTTATATCGCAACAATTTGGTTGCAAACCAAAATTGATCCAACTGCCGCACCTGCCTATGACGTGCCGACTATGAGTTTAGCAGAAAAAATTATCCTCTTATTTCGTGAAGTTGTACCGATGGTGGGGATCATGGTGGTGATCATAATCATGATGATCGAGGGCTTTGTCACCCCTTCTGAAGCTGCTGCATTCGGGGCGCTTGGTGTATTACTACTGGCTGTCATATTCAAATGTCTGACACTGGATGCTCTACGTAAATCTATAACGGGTGCGTTGCGTGTAACACTGATGGCTTACTTAATCGTGTTCGGTTCGGCGACCTTTAGTCAGCTCTTGGCCTTCTCAGGGGCATCGCGTGGGTTGGTGAAGTGGGCCACCTCATTCGATCTTGCTCCATTAGCTATGTTGATGATCATGTTCGCGGTCCTGCTTTTGCTTGGTATGTTCATGGAGCAAATCTCAATAATGCTGCTCACTGTGCCAATCTTCTTTCCTCTTGCACAATCACTTGGTTTTGATCTTGTTTGGTTTGCTCTGATAATGTTGTTGTCATTAGAAATTAGCTTCACAACTCCGCCTTTCGGGTTGCTGCTGTTTGTTATGAAAGGGGTTGCCCCCCCTGGCACCTCCATGCGCGAGATTTATACCTCCGCGTTCCCGTTTATCGGATGTTCTCTTATATTAGTTGCACTTTTGATTGCTTTTCCTAACTTAGCGCTTTGGCTTCCATCGCAATAAGCGACAATCTTAGGTGTTGCTTACATGGTCACTGTCAGAATAAACCGACCTACCTTACATAGAAAACGGGCTTAGCCGTTTAGCTATCCCTAAACCAGTATCCTACCAATATTTCAAACCAGCCCCGAGATCATCCAACTAGCAGTTATGCTGAAAGTGAGATTTCCACTCTCACTAATAAATGTAGAAGATCTCCTCGATGAGCGTGGCGTGTATGTGAGCTATGGAGAAATTAGATAATGATGGAACAGGGTGGGCGCTCAACTTACATTTTAAATTTACATAGATCTAATGATCTCTGTAAACTTAAACTGTTTTTTGAAATGTCGGTATTTGCATAAATCCTGCTACCGCAACCAATAAATTCCTACCAACACCGGAAGACACCATGCTACTTCTAGTGGTGCCGTCTTAGTGCGCCAGTATGAATTTCAAATAAATCCCCGATTCACCGAACGAAGCTACGGTAATCATTTCCGATGCAATATGAACTTTAAGGTGATATCATTCTACTGTGGTTGCAATAGTGGAAAGAAATAGCTGTTTAATCAATCTGATGAGACTCAAAGTGAAGCATACTAATTGAAGGACGTGGAAAGATTCAAAATAGACAGAAAATTTTCGATACAAAAGATGCGTACCAGATAGCTCAAAAAATGCTTCCAAGAATGATTTTTGATTTTATTGAAGGTGGCGCTGGTAGAGAACTCGCGGTTGCAAGAAATCAAAATAGATTTGATGAAATATTACTTCAACCAAGGGTGCTAGAAGATGTATCTGTAAGATCACTAGAAACTAGTTTTCTCAATTATAGTTTCGATGTTCCCTTTGGGATTGCACCGATGGGCATGTGCAATCTTGTTCACCACCGTGCTGATAAAATTATGTGTGAAGTTGCGCGAACAAAGAACTTACCTTTTTGTGTTTCATCAGCGAGCTCGACAGACCTTGAAACTGTAAGAAACGATACTGGCGCCAATAGTTGGTTTCAATTGTACATGGGTAACTCACTTGAACATTATATGTCGTTGATTGATCGTGCGAAAAAAGCTGGTTATCAAACGTTAGTATTAACTGCCGATGTCCCCCAAGTATCACGACGTACTCGGGATTTGCGAAATGGCTTTAAAGTACCATTTAAGATTGGCGTACGCCAATCTATCGACTTTGCAATGCACCCAAGTTGGTCTCTAAATAAAATAGTTCATGGTACGCCTCGTCCACGAAATTACGATGGTTATGAAGGGGCGAAATTTGACCGATATGCAAGCAGAGCAGGTCTGAATTGGGAACTGTTATCTCAATTAAGAGATACCTGGCAGGAGAACTTAATTGTAAAAGGAGTAACGTCTCCATCAGATGCCCAAAAGATTGTAAGTTATGGAGTAGATGCTATCTACGTATCCAACCACGGTGGGCGTCAGTTGGATAGTGTCCCTGCCGCGATTGATCTATTGCCAACTATTAGAGACATGGTCGGTGTGGAATTTCCAATTGTTTTTGACAGTGGAATACGTGGTGGTGAAGATGTATTAAAGGCGCTAGCGCTTGGAGCAGATTTTGTAATGCTTGGCCGGCCAGTTTTGCACGCAATCGGCGCTGATGGAAAAAGAGGGTTAACATCTCTTTTTGATGCTATTTCAGAAGATATTAGCGTTGGATTAGCGCAGTTAGGATTAAAAACTATCCAGCATATCAACTCGAATTGTGTCTGGCCCAATTCTAGTCATATGGGAAATATCAGCCACTCAGAGCAGACTGAAAATTGGCTAATGAGTTTGCCGATAAAGAAAGAACATGCATGAATTTATCAAATAAAATACGGGGCGGTGTTTTGTTAGCCAATGCTTTAAAAGAGAAAGGTGTTGAACATGTCTTCACCCTTGCTGGAGGATTTTGCAATCCAGCGCTCGAAGGCTTTATGGAATGTCAAATGCCTGTTGTTAATTGCCCCCATGAGCAGATAGCAGGTCATCTCGCAGATGCTCATACTCGTATAAGTCGAAAACCCACGGTTTGTTTGGTTGGGCCTGAGGGATTTGCAAATTCCGTCCCTGCAATGCTAGAAGCAGCAGGAGAACGGAGTCCAGTAATATTTGTTACTGGATCGTCGACATTGAAACGGCAGGGTGCGGGCGGATTTAAAGAAATTGACGACGTAGCTATTGCGGCCCCGTTAGTCAAATACTCAATACAGATTACAGAAGGCGAGAGGATAAGCGAATTTGTCAATCGTGCATGGGTCGCAGCAACATCGGGTTATCCCGGACCTGTTCATATTTCAATCCCGGTTGACATTATGTTTTCTTCCTATGACACCAACGCGGGTCGCCAAGAACGGCCATATAACCGTTCTAACCGCGAGATCGCCAAAGCGTGGCCAGACCCGACGGCTTTAAAGCGCGTTGTTGACTTATTAGAAAACGCCAAGCGACCTTTGATTATAGCTGGTCATGGGGTCTGGTGGGCAAAATCAGAACAAAAACTTGAGCAAGTTGGTAAAAAACTTCGAATACCAATTTTCAATGTCCCATATCATGCAAAGTTACTTGGTGAAGGATCTGAAGCGTATATGGGGCTAGCGGATTTTCATCAATATCATCCAAGTAAGGAAGCAATCCATGAAAGTGATCTAGTGTTGATGATTGGTGGACGATTAGATAATCAGATGAATTTTGGAAATCCACCTTTCTTTACCACAGATCAAACTCTCGTATGCGTGAACGGAAGTCACGAGGAGCTAGAATACAACCAAGCAGCAGATGAAACTTTGCTGGCTGACCCTGGCGCTTTCTTCGACGCGTTAAGTCAAATTTCCATGTCATGGGCTGATTGGTTTGTTTTGCAACGGGAGCGTCGGCAAAAATGGGTGGATCAATGGTATAAACACATTGCTGAAGAAACGGCAGGAAATTCAAAAATTCACCCGCTGCAACTATCCTTAGATGTCCAAGATGAAATGAGTGCAGAAGATTGGTTGATCTTCGATGGTGGTAATACACATTTCTGGTCTGAAATAGCTGTGAATATGGCTGGATGGAGAGGTCAGCAGCTTGGAGGCATTATGCATCCTGGAAACTACTCGTTACTAGGAGTGGGGGTATCGTTTGGAATCGCAGCAAAAAGCTTACATCCCGATAGAAATATCGTAGTAATATCCGGAGATGGGGCTTTTTTATCAGGTGGATTATCGATCGAAGCTGCGTTCCAAGAAAATAAACCAATCACAATTATTATAGACAACAATGGCGGTTTGGACTGCATTAGTCAGCAGCAGGAAAGGTTGTTTTCAAGTGGAAGGCACTTTGCCACTGACTTTCGAGACATTCCGTTTCACACTATGTGCGAGGGTATGGGAGGATATGGTGAATTGGTGGAACGTAGAGAAGATATTAGGCCAGCTGTCCGTCGTGCAATGGACAGTGGCAAGGTCGCAATTGTGAACGTGAAGTGTAGGGGCGTAATTAGTCCTATAGTTGCCGCTACTTCAGATAAGCGCGACAAGGCTTCGATTGAATAATGGCAAAGATAACTTCGCATACTCTAGATGGATTTAGTGGAAATCATGCTGCAGGAATCGAGGTAACTTTAATCAATACCAAAACTGGCCTCAAAATGTTCAGGGCAAAAATGGATGAAGGTGGACGATTATCCGTGGAAATTGCAAGTGAGGACATAAACCCAAATACTCTATATGAGTTAGTTTTTGAAACAGGAGCGTATTGGGAGGCGATAGGGATACGAGCACGAGTTAGTGAAATCGTGCTAAGATTTCAAATGGCAGATCCAAACGGAAGCTATCACATGCCAATTATAATCAACCCACATTCTTATTCTACTTGGATATCACACTGATGGATGGCCTAAACATGTCTCGTCGCATCCGACGTACGCCGTATACCGATCGTGTAGAACATTTGGGTGTAACGGGGTTCTCTGTTGTTAATCATATGTTGTTGCCGAAAGCTTATACCACATCGGTGGAGGAAGATTATTGGCATTTGAGAAAAGCTGTTCAAATCTGGGACGTTGCCTGTCAGCGTCAGGTGC
>Ga0181604_10002060_pt1 | contig 17608 bp, 16 predicted proteins | sample 041ome_12_FD_148663 | JGI IMG/M metagenome (GOLD analysis project Ga0181604, IMG submission 148663) | Coastal salt marsh microbial communities from the Groves Creek Marsh, Skidaway Island, Georgia - 041410US metaG (spades assembly) | ecosystem: Environmental > Aquatic > Marine > Intertidal zone...
ACTCTATGTTTAACTTTTTCATTTGCAGTAATTGCAGATGATCATGTTGAAGATAAACCTAAATACGAACCTAATAAGGCTGAGTACTATATTTCTACTTTTAAAGAAGGCAAGGATATGGATGACATGATGCGTTGGTCAAAAGAGTGGGCTAAATGGGCTTCAAAAGGCGATGCTGGTGAAGCTTTCAAAGAGTATAGAGCAAGTATGCTTGTACCAATGTATGGAAATAATCTTAACAGCGTTGACTTTATTTGGCTTGGAATAACGCCAAATCCTGAAGAGCAATACAAAGGAAATGATTATTGGTTCACAAATGGCAATGCTTTACTAAAAAAATTGCCTGTTAACAACAATCAAGTAATTGATACATGGCAGCGAACTGTTTCAGAGACTCCAGATGGCAATGCAGGATATGTAGTATATTCAGACTGCAAATTAGGAGAGGATGTAAAAATGGCTGATTTCTATGATGCTTACTTTGCTTATGCAGAAGCAGCTAAAAAGTTAGGAGATGTTGCTGGTAGAAAATTAATATGGCCAGGAGCAGGAACTAGATCTGAATGGGATTATGATTTTGTTCAAGCAGTATTCACATCAACTATAGCTGACTATGGTAAAAACTGGGTAAACTTTTGGGAAAACTCAGAAGATATGCCTGAACTTCAGGCATTGCAAGCTCTTGGCGGCTCTTGTGCTAACGAGAGAACCTTTGGAGTAATTCCTGTAAAATAATACTGACGTTATTTTAATTAAAGGAGGTTTTTTTAACCTCCTTTTTTTTAGTAATGCATAATAGTGAACATGAATGATTTTTCAGACCATATTGGAATTATTGGTGCAGGAATTTCTGGACTTGCTCTAGGCTGCACTCTAGCAAAAGAAGGCCATAGCTCAATTATTTTTGAGAAAAACAATGAACTAGGCTCACATGGAGCAGGTATTTCAATATCCCCTAATGGATTAAGGGTTTTTAAAAGCCTTGGATTGGAAGAGGGCTTAAACCACTCATCAAAGCTAGGATTAACTTCAGAGATATATTCATATAATGAATGTGTATATTCTGCAGATTCTAGAGTAAGAACAACATCGAGAGAGAGTTTGTATAAAGTTCTTTTAAATGAGTATCTCTCTTTAGGCGGGAGTATTTATTTTAATCATGAGCTTGAAGATATTGATATTCCCAATAGAGCTATTCATTTTAAAAATAATTTCACCTATAAAGTTCTCCATATTGCTGCTTGCGATGGCATTAAATCAAAATGTAGAAATATCTTTTCTGGGACTAATATAGATCCAATTTACAGCGGTTATTCAGCATGGCGCGGCTTTATTAAAAATAATAACAACTCCATAAGAATTAATCTTGCTAGATCATCACATGTTGTTAGGTATCCAATTAATGACGATGTAATAAGTTTTGTTGGCGTAGTTAAGACAAACAATAAATATAAAGAACAATGGAAAGCAAAGGGAAGTATAGAAGATATGGCAAATGATTTATCAATGCATCCGTCTGATCTAATTACTGATTTATCTCAGGCTGACCAGTTATACAAATGGGGTATTTACACCAGACCTCAAATTAAAACATTAATTAGAGATGGAATAACATTGCTTGGTGATGCAGCTCACCCAATTGTTCCATTCCTAGGTCAGGGCGGTTGCATGGCTCTTGAAGATGCATATATTTTTGGAAAGTTGCTCGCAAAGAATATTAATAATATTGAAGTGGCCCAATCCAATTACCAAAAAATAAGGCTTTCAAGAATAAAATTTATAAAACAAATATCTGAGAATCAGGGCAAGCTATACCATTTATCCAATCCCTTGCTTATTAAGGGAAGAAATTTTTTAATGAAGCTATCAAATAAATATACAGATAAGAGAATACAAAGAATATGGGACTACAATCCCGATGAAGTTATTTAGACCTTAATTCTGTTATATAATTTTTAGATGAGCATATTAAATAAAATTAAAAGTTTTTTATTCAACAGCAACCCCTCTAATTCAAATCAAGACAAGGCATCTGATTTAAAACACGGGTTATCAATTTCAAATGACATTAAATCTGTTTTGGAAGATGAAATCTTGCCGGGATTAGATATTAACGCAGAAAAGTTTTGGCATGACTTTGAGAAAATAATAGATAAATTCTCACCTACAAATAGATTATTGCTTGAAAAAAGAGAAGATATCCAAAAACAAATTGATGTTTGGCATCTTGAACGAAAGGGTGCTCCGCATAATCATGGAGAATACAGATCTTTTTTAGAAGAGATTGGTTATATAGCTCCCAGAAGTAATGATTTCACCATTTCAACTTCTAAAGTAGACCCTGAAATCAAAACCATCGCTGGGCCACAGTTAGTTGTGCCTGTTATGAATGCTAGATTTGCTCTTAATGCTGCTAATGCAAGATGGGGTAGTTTGTATGATGCCCTTTATGGTACTGATATGATTTCTGAGGATAATGGTGCCCAAAGAGAGGGTGGATATAATCCTGTTCGAGGGGATAAGGTTATTGAATTCGCTAAAAATTTTCTTGATGAGACAATCCCTCTTGAAAATGGATCATATAACCATGTAATAGGTTTTGAATTTATTGATCATAATATTGTTGCAAAACTATCTGATGGCTCGACATCTTCTTTAATAGATAAAGAGAAGTATATTGGTTACAGGGACAATGGTAATGATTCTATCGATCTGCTTTTTCAAAACAATAACCTTCATTTTGAAATTCAAATTGATAGATCTCATCCTGTTGGCGAAACAGATTTAGCTGGTATTAAAGATATTTATATAGAATCTGCTATAACCACGATACAGGATTGTGAAGATTCAGTTGCTGCTGTTGATGGTCAGGATAAGGCTTTGGTTTATAGAAATTGGCTTGGATTAATGAAAGGTGATCTATCTGATACATTTATGAAAAATGGATCATCCCTGACAAGAAAACTTAATCCTGACAGAGACTATATTTCTAAAACAGGTGAAAAATTAATCCTTCCAGGCAGAAGTATGATGCTTGTAAGAAATGTTGGTCATCTCATGACAAATCCTGGTGTTTTAGATTCAAATGGAAGTGAAGTTCCTGAAGGAATAATGGATGCAATGTTTACAGTGTGTATAGCAAAGCATGATCTTGCAAATAATGGCAATTATCAAAACTCAAGAACAGGAAGTGTATATATTGTTAAACCAAAAATGCATGGCCCCGAAGAAGTTCAATTCACATGCGATTTATTTGCAGCTGTTGAAGAGGCTTTAAATCTTGAACCAAATACAGTAAAGATTGGGATTATGGATGAAGAGAGAAGAACAACTGTTAATCTTAAAGAGTGCATAGAGGTTGCAAAAGACAGAGTGATATTTATAAACACAGGCTTCCTAGATAGAACTGGTGATGAAATTCATACAAGCATGGAAGCTGGTCCAATGTTACCTAAGGGGGATATAAAGCTACATCATTGGATCGCCTCATATGAAGATTGGAATGTAGATATTGGTCTTGAAACAGGATTTCAGGGCAAAGCTCAGATAGGCAAGGGTATGTGGCCAATGCCGGATGAGATGCTTGAAATGTATAAGGCCAAGACTGTTCATCCAAAAGCAGGTGCTAATTGTGCTTGGGTGCCATCCCCAACCGCAGCATCTATTCATGCAATGCACTATCATCAAATTTTAGTTTCTGATGAACAGACTAAAATTAAAGAGAGAGATAAAGCTGACTTAAATAAAATATTGGATATTCCAGTTCATCCAAATCCTAGTGAAATGTCACAAGAGTTAATACAATCTGAATTAGAAAATAATTGCCAGGGAATTCTAGGCTATGTTGTTAGGTGGGTTGACCAAGGTGTTGGCTGCTCAAAGGTTCCTGACATCAATGATGTAGGTCTGATGGAAGATAGAGCTACATGCCGTATTTCAAGTCAGCATATAGCTAATTGGTTGCATCATGGTCTTATTGATGAAGATCAGGTTGTAGCTGCTATGAAAAAGATGGCAGCTATTGTGGATGGTCAAAATAATGGTGATGAAGCATACATTAATATGTCACCTGATTTTAATGGCTTAGCTTTTAAAGCTTCGTGTGATCTAGCAATTAAAGGCAGGATTCAGCCTAGCGGGTATACAGAACCTATTCTTCACGAAACAAGATTAAGTATTAAGAAGTAAATGAAGAAAGGGTATTGGGTAGTCAGAGCCCACATATCTGATGTTGAGGAATACGCTAAGTATGTTTCTTTGGCTGGAGATATTGTTAAAAAATATAATGGTGCATTTCTAATTAGAGGTGGAGATCAAACAGAAGTTGAGGGTGAAGGTTTAGAGAGGACTGTTCTAGTTGAATTTCCATCATATGATGCAGCTTACACATGCTATAACTCAGATGAATATCAGCAAGCTTTAGATTTTACAAAAAATTCTTCAACTAGATTCTTTAGTGTTGTAGAAGGTATCTAGATCTATTTTTTTTGTTTCTGAGTTTCATCTCTGTGTTTTTTTAGGTACTTCATAAATGGAGTTCCTCCAGTACCCTTAATTGTTGAACCACCTGTGCCAAATGGGTTTTTTATCTGTGATTGCTTATGAATATATGATGCAGCAAATTCTAAATGAAGGGCTCTAAACTTCCTTATTTCCTCAAGACATTTATTGTAGTTATTCGTTAAACTCTTTGAGCCATCAATAAGTGTTTTTGCATTAGAAATTGCTTCAACTTGCTCTATCATTGCTCTATGTTCAGGTGGCATATAGTCTCGCATCTCATTTAAGTAATGCCTCAAGTGATCTTTTGTATGGTATATCCCTAGAGCTCCATCTAAAAGAGGCATAATACTGCTCTGCGCACCTGTCTCACCTCTAAAAAATTGAGGCTTATTATTAAATTCATTTTGGTATATAAGACCCTTTTTAAGATCCGGATTGTCTTTTGTACCAAATATAAATGGCCTAACTCGATGATAATAAACATACGGATCACATTTTTCAGGCATGCGAGAAAAAATATTATTTACATCTCTCAGAGATTTAATAATTCTCTTTAACCCATATTCTAATTTTTTATCTTTATTAGATTTCAACTTAGAGATCTCACAAGTAGCTGTTATTGCGTCTTTAGCAGCATTCTCAATGCATACATGAATCGTCACAAACCAATCTTCATCAACACCACCTAAAAAATTAGTTATCAATGCAACATTCTCTAATGAAATTTCTTTTTTTCTATCAATCCTGTACCAATTATGCAGACAGTAGCTTGCATAACTTAAAATTGGAGGCCTACCTAAAATCTCTGATAACTTAACCCAAGGTCTTGCAATGACTTCTGGTAGTACCTTGCTTGGTTTTTTCCCGCCCCATATATACGCATGCGCTATAAAGCTAAGATGAACCATTGCTAGATTAATCTCTCTTTTATTTTTATTTTTTAATATTGGATTAATGGAGAGAGCATTTGTTGGTAATGAGTCAATCAGTGTTTGTATATTGCCTGTTAAAAGAAGTTTAGGTAATTCAGATGCTATTTCTTCAAGTTTGCTTAATGATCTAGATTTAGTAATGTAATTTTTTAATGGATCTTGTTTAGGTAAAAATGATTTCATCAAATAATCATAACTAAAATTTTAACCATTTAAATTAATTTAACTTTTTTCATGTATAGGTGTTGACATTCTCAATAAGAAGAGTAATATTAACTTTACCTGCTGAGACCGACTAACAACTAAATGCAGACGGAAGTTAGAGAGAATCAGGAGGAAGAGACCAGAGGGAGAAAAGCGTTTCTAAGAGTCGACGATAAAAAAGAGCTTAGAGACCCACCAAGGAAATAAGAGAAAAATTTCCAAGGAGCTAAAGAAAATTCTCACTTTAGACCCCAAAGGAACTCGAACTAAGACAGAGCCTAGCTCTGTTTTTTTTTGCCTGAAGGAAAGTTTGTTGCTATTTTCCTGAAGGGATATCTTTGTATGGAATATCTTTGTCTACCCTTTGATCCTCAGGAAGCCCAAGGACTCTTTCAGCAATAATATTTCTTAAAATTTCATCAGTTCCACCTGCAATTCGAAGTCCTGGAGCACCCAGCCATGCAGATTGAAAATCATCTATTTCATTATTTTCATTAACTAGCATGCCTGCCATATCTGCAGAGTCAATTCCAAAATTACCAATAGCTTGTAATTTATTTGCACTCACTATTTTTGTGATAGATGCTTCTGGGCCAGGAGTATCACCTTTTGATAATGCTGACATAGTTCTAAGTTTTGTATTTTTTAAACCATTAGCCTCACAATACCAATCTGCGATGGATTCTCTTGCTGCCATGTTATCTATAAGCTTTCCACCCATATCATCTTGTCCTTTTGCCCATTTAAAAGCTTCAGTTACATCTGCTCCACTTGCGTCACCCACAGCCAATCTTTCATTCATGAGGGTAGTTATAGCTACTTTCCAACCATCCCCTACATCACCCAATCTTTGGCTATCAGGTATCTCAACATCATTAAAATAAACTTCATTAAAGTTTGACCCTCCAGTAATTTGTTTAATAGGTTTAATATCAATTCCTGGAGATTTCATATCAACAAAAAAGAATGTCATGCCTTTATGTTTTGGAAGATTGGGATCATGTCTTACAACTAAAATTCCAAAATCACTGTAGTGAGCACCAGATGTCCAAACTTTTTGCCCATTTATAATCCATTTATCTCCTTTTTTTTCTGCTTTTGTTCTTAGTCCAGCCACATCAGATCCTGCTGATGGTTCTGAAAAAAGCTGACACCAGATTTCTTTTCCTTCTGCCATAGCAGGAAGATATCTTTGTTTTTGTTCTTCAGTTGCATATTGCATCATCACAGGCCCGCACATACCTAATCCAATATCATATATACCCCTCGGAACATCGAATTTTGCTTCTTCTGAATTCCATATAATTCTTTCAATAGGTGTTGCAGCAATACCTCCATATTCTTTTGGCCAATGCAACATTGCCCACCCAGCATCAAACTTTTTTTTCTGCCATTCTCTAGATGTATCTAGATAGCTCTTATCTTCATTGAAAGAGTTTGTTGAGCTTTCTGATTTTAAAGTTGCATTTGCTTCGAGCCAGTCACGACATTTTTTTCTAAATATTGCTTGTTCTTTTGTATCATTAAAATCCATTTTTTTCCCTAATTAATATTTGATTTTTCTAGACCAGTTACAAGTCTATTCTTCCAGTTTGATAAAGATCCAAGATTGAGTGATAGCAACTTAGACCTTCTATAAAATAAATGGCAATCATATTCCCATGTAAAACCATTTCCTCCATGAGTCTGTATATTTTCTTTTGAACAAAATTGAAATGCTTTAGTCGCACTAACTCTTGCAGTTGCCGATGCTACTGGAAGATCTGATGAGTTTGTAGACAAAGCCCATGCTGCATAATATGAATTTGATTTAGCTAATGTAATAGATACATACATATCAGCTAATTTATGTTTAATTGCTTGAAAAGAGCCAATTTGCCTGCCAAATGCATATCTTTCTTTGGCATATTCAAGAGCCATATCTAAAGAAGCTTGAGCACCACCAATTTGTTCAAAGCTAAATAAAATAGCTGCTTGATCTATAAGACTCTGGTAGCATTCCCATCCATTACCTTCTTCGCCAATAAGTTTGCTATCAACATCTTTGAAATCTATAGAAAAATGACCTCTGCTTTCATCAATAGAATCCATATGGTTAATACTCACCCCATCGGATTCATGACAAACAAGTCTTAAATCAATTCCGCTGGAAGATTTTGTAACAACTATTGAGTGTGTAGCTGCTTTTGCATCTGGTACGGCAATTTTCTTTCCATTAATTCTACCTTTATTTGAAGAAGTTGATATATTTTCTTCTGTTGGGGCGTGTAAGTCTTCTGTTACGCCCAATGTGCCTACAATTTCTCCTGTTACTAATTTCGGTAGAATTTCTTTTTTTATATCTTCGCTAGCGAATTTATTTATCGCTTCGGTAAATAAGTAAACAGATGATGAGAAGGGTATTGGGGCAAGGACTTTACCCATTTCTTCAGCGAGTACACAAAGTTCTAGATGCCCTAAACCAAGACCGTCATGCTCTTCTGGTATTGTTATCCCAGTCCAACCCAATGCAACGACTTTATTCCAAAGATCTTGATCTATAAATAATTTATCTTCTAATGTCTTTCTTGTAGCTTTTAATGTATTTTCTTTTTCAAAAAATCTTCTAGCTTCTTCTTTCAAGTATTTTTGGTCGTCTGAAAAATCTAAATTCATAATTACTTATTAGTTAATGTAAAATAAGATTATAGAACATAAATTTTTTTTAAAAAATATGAATTCAGAGATCAAAGTAGACAAACCATCACCTTCATATCTTAAACATTCTAATAATGGAGGTTTATTTGTTGGCCTGGTTTATGTTTTGGTTCTTATGTCTATTTTGGTATTAGCTTTATGGCAGAACTCTGAAGTGGATAAAAAAAATAAAGCGATAGCAACTCTAGACGAGCGCATAGCCCTATTAGAGGAGCAATTAAGTCTTGCAGATGAAAATAATACTGATTCAATGACTGGTATAAGCGCCTCATTACAGTTTTTAGATAAAGAAGTTAGAAAACTTTGGGATTTAAGCAATAAACGAAATAAAGTAGATATTAAAAAGCTTAAAGAAGTTACAGAATTGATTAACACTGATCTGAATGTCCTTAACGAGGAAATTGGCCAATTAACAGAGCTTATATCACAAACTAATAAAGATATTGACCATATTAGAAAATTAAGCAAACAATCAAATGATGATTTAAGTATCTTAAAAGCTCTGCCAATACAAATTAATAATCTTGAAACTAAACTAATGCTTGCTGAAGACTCTATTCAGGCACTTGAAAGCTATAAAAAACAAATTAATCAGACAATTCTTGAAATACAATCTGAAATTTCTAATCTTGCGGTAGACAAAGAAATGCCGACTGTTATCGAGGATGGTGAAGGTATTTGACTTTAGTTATGATAAGTAGTTTTATAAGCATATGAATAAAATAGCCTTGCAATTGTTCTTAGTGCTTGCTTTTATACCTCTTGCACTTTTAATTGGATATGGAATTATTGTTTTAGCTCCAATTTTTTGTTGTTTCTTAGCTATAAATTCATATAAGTTCAATAATCATAAAGAAATGTATTTTTGGATGCTTGTAGGCGCATTGTCTTTTACACTCGCTCTATACTTATTGGGAGTTTTATGATTTTAGCCAAGATAGTCTTAACCATATGTGGCATTGCTATGCTTTTAATGGGAATTTCAACTATTGTTTTGCCAGATGTTAATAGCTTTTTTATTCCCTTTGAAGTATCGGACAAATCAACTGCAACACTTGTTAGAACATATGCAGGGTTTTTCTTAGCTTCAGGGTATTTAACAATCAGATTTATTTACTCCTCTTCAAGAGTGCAAATAGGCAATATTCTTTTGTATATTTTTGGATGTATGCTTTTATCAAGGCTATTTAGTTTTATTTATGATGGTATAAGTGATCATTCGCTATATTCTTTCTTTGCCGGAATAATTTTATTTTTATCACTTTACTTTGTTCAAAAGAAAAGAAAAAACCAAATTTCATACGATCTTTAATATTTAATAATTTAAGCTTCTCAAGAGATTTTTATAATATATAATGCTCGAACTATTGGGGATGTGGTGGAACTGGTAGACACGCTTGGCTTAGAACCAAGTGCCGCAAGGCGTGGGGGTTCGACTCCCTCCATCCCTACCAATATTTAATCATCAACGAAAGCTAATAATTACCTAACATTTGGTTATTTTGAAAAGGCTATTGTTAATTTTCATAAAAATTTATCAAATATGCTTAAATTATAAATATAAAAAAAGTTTACAAACTAGAATTTATAGATATACTCATTTCGATGAATAAATTTAATCCACAACCGAGACGGGCTTCAGCTATATAGCTGGATCTTTTCTGTTGTGAAATAGACCCAGCTTTAGCTGGGTTTTTTTTTGGTTAGCAAATGAGAGAAAGAATGAAAAATTTTATTACAACTGACAATTGGACAAGATCAGATCTTCAGGAAATATTAGATTATGCAAAATATCTTAAGAAAGAAAGATTTCAGGATACCTTAAAGAATAAGTCAGTAGCTTTATTATTTTTCAATCCCTCTATGAGAACTAGAACGAGCTTTGAAATAGGCATTCAAGAGCTGGGAGGTTATGCCGTCGTTCTTCATCCTGGAAAAGATGCATGGCCAATAGAGTTTGAGATGAATACTTGTATGGATGGAGATTCAGAAGAGCACATTATTGAAGTTGCAAAAGTATTATCAGAATACTGTGATTTAATTGCGGTTAGATCCTTTCCAAAATTCAATGATATAAATGAAGATATTGCAGATAATGTCATCAAGAGTTTTGCAAAGTTTGCAAGTGTTCCAGTTATAAATATGGAGACCATAACTCATCCATGTCAGGAGTTAGCTCACATATTATCTCTTCAAGAAGAAATTGGAGATTTAGATGGAAAAAATTATTTATTAACTTGGACATATCATCCAAAGCCTCTCAATACCGCCGTAGCTAACTCTTCACTTTTAATAGCTAGCAAGTTTGGTATGAACGTGAAATTACTATGTCCGACAGATGATTATATTCTTCATGAATCTTTCACAAGTAAAGCTCAAGAAAATTGCTCTAATAACAATTCATCATTTGAAATTACTCATAACATAGAGGATGGATATTCTAATGCTGATATTGTTTACGCAAAAAGCTGGGGTGCAATTAATTATTTCAATGACGCAAAGAATGAGAAAATTCTTAGAGATAATTTTAAGCATTTCATTGTCGACGAAGAAAAAATGGCATTAACCAATGATGCTAGATTCAGTCACTGCCTCCCGTTAAGAAGAAATATAAAGGCTTCGGATGGTGTTATGGATTCTGATTATTGTATTGCTGTGCAAGAGGCAGCTAATAGATTGCACGTTCAAAAATCATTACTTACAACTTTATTAAAGGATAAATAAAATGAAAAAAATTGTTTTAGCATTCTCAGGTGGGTTAGATACAAGTTTTTGTGTCCCTTATCTAATAGAACAGGGATTTGAGGTTCATACGATATTTGTGAACACAGGAGGCACTTCAAAAAAGGAAGAAATCAAGATTACAAACAGAGCAATAGAGCTAGGCGCAAAAAAACATATTAATAAAAATGTAGATCAATCTCTTTGGAAAGAAATAATTAAACCCCTTATTTGGTCTGGATCTTTATATCAAGATAGATATCCTGCCTTATGTTCAGATAGATACTTGATTGTTAAGGAAGCTGTTGCTTTATGTAAAAAATTAAAAACTAAAAATATTGCTCATGGATGCACAGGGATGGGCAATGATCAGGTGAGATTTGATTTATCAATTCAGGCTCTTGGAAGCTTTAACACTTTTAGCCCGATCAGAGAAATTCAAAATGAATCACAAGACGTTAGAGGTTATGAAATTAAGTACCTTAGAGAAAGGGGTTTTAAAGTTTCTTCTTTAAGTTCATCTTATAGCGTTAATGAAAACATTATGGGAGCAACAGTATCTGGATCAGAGATAGATGAATGGAAAGAGCCTTCAGATGAAAGTTATATTCTTTGTAAGAAACCAAATCAATATCCTAAAAAAGACAAAAGGATAAGGATTGAATTCGTCAAAGGCGAAGCAAAAAAGATTAATGGCAAGTTACTTAAAGGAGCAGATTTACTTAGAAAATTAAATAGTGATGGTGGCTTATATGGAATTGGAAGAGAAATTTATACTGGAGACACTATCATAGGAATTAAAGGAAGGATTTTATTTGAAGCACCTGGAATAACTATTCTTCAGAAAGCTCACAAGGCCTTAGAAGAGACCATTCTCACTGATAAACAAAGTTTTTTTAAGCCTCTTGTTGGCAAGAAATGGGTGGAATTAGTGTATAACGGATTTTATTTTGACCCTTTAACAAAAAACCTTGAAAATTTCTTAGAAGACATTCAACTACTTGTAAATGGTACTGTTGAGGTCTGTCTTTCCTCTGGGAGCGTGACTGCAGTTTCGGTTGATGCAAAGAAGAAACTGATAAATAAAGATTCAACATATGCTCAATCTGCAACATGGGGTATTGAAGAATCATCAGGTTTTATAAAGCTTTATGGGCAAAGTTCATCAACATGGGCAAAGGTAAATAAAAATAAATTATGAATAAAGTTTATAAAAAAGAAACCTTTTTAAAACTTTTAGGCAATATTAGTAGCCAGAAAGAAATAAGGAAATATTTAGAAAGGTTTTCATCTGACAATTATAGATTTGCTTTAATCAAAGTTGGCGGCGCTATTTTAAAAAATGATTTAGAAAACCTTATTTCCTCAATCTCTTTTTTAACTGAAGTTGGTCTTATTCCTATTATTGTTCATGGTGCTGGACCAATGTTATCTGAAGAGCTAGAAAACAATAAAATAGAGTATAAATTTATAAATGGCCAAAGGGTAAGCTCTGAAGAGGTTCTGCAAACAGCTATAAATGTTTTCTCTAATGAAAATATTAAATTGGTAAAGGCACTTGACGCTGAGGGAGTTAAAGCAAAATCTTTTATTGATGATATCTTTCAATGTGAAATCAAGGATGAAAACCTCGGTTATGTTGGTGATGTTACAAGCTTAGACGCAAGAGTTATAAAAGCATCAATTGATGACGGGTTTGTCCCAGTAATTTCTCCATTAGGAAAAACCAAAGACATGCATCATGTAAATATAAATGCTGATCTAGCTACATTAGCTGTAGCAAGAGAAATTGAACCAGATAAAGTTATATTTTTATCAGAGGTTGGGGGTATTTTTGATGAGAACTCTAAGCTTATTTCTACAATAAACATTAATGATGATTATGAATATTTAATGAAACAAGATTGGCTTCATTCAGGTATGAAGTTAAAACTTGAGCAAATAAAACTTCTAACAGACATCCTTCCATCTAGCAGCTCAGTTTCAATCACAAAACCACTCTTTTTAAGCAAAGAGCTATTTACTGATGCTGGGTCCGGAACGCTTGTTAAAGCAGGCCATACCATTAACTCATTTACAAAATTAGATGAACCTCAAGAAGCTATTGTTAAATCAATAGTTGAATCATCATTTAGGGGCAAGCTAACAGATAATTATTTCGATAATACCGTTAATAATTATCTCATTAGCTCATGTAATAGATCAGTAATAGTTTTATCAAAAAAACATAGAGTCGCATACATGGATAAGTTTTCTGTTATCTCCTCTGCGAGAGGCGAGGGTTTAGGTAATGCAATGTGGAAGAAAATGACTAAAGATAATAAAAAGGTATTTTGGCGCTCAAAACCAAATAATGTAATAAACAGTTTCTATAAAGATGCAGCAGACGGATTTCAAAGGCTTGATGATTGGTATATTTTTTGGATTGGAATTACAGATTTAAAAGAACTTATTTCCTGTATTGAGTTTGCATCAAATCAACCAAGGACCGTGATTTACGATGAATAATTATAATATTGCTTTATTTGGTGGAAGGGGTTATGTGGGCCAAGAGATAATTAAGTTATTAGATAAACACCCTTTGTTTTTCTTAAAGAAAGCATATTCATCTTCAGCTTATGGCAAATACATAGAAAACTATTCAAAGGATAAGAGTTTAAAATTTCTTAAACTAGATGGTAATGATATCGAACTTGATAGCATTGATATTGCCATACTAGCTCTACCAAATAATAAATCTTTTGAGTATGTTCAAAAAATCAAAAACGCATCATCAAATATTATTATATTAGATCTAAGTTCTGATCATAGATTTAATGATAATTGGGATTATAGAATACCAGAGATTAAAAAAAACACTGCAAGTCAATATATTAGTAACCCAGGTTGCTATGCTACTGCAATTCAACTGATAGTTTCCCCATTGAAATCCTATATCACTGGCAAAGTTAGTGCTTTTGGTATTTCTGGCTATAGTGGTGCAGGAGCGACTCCAAATGATAAAAATGACCCTCAAAAAATTAAAAATAACGTGATTCCATATGCTCCTTCAGGCCATATACACGAGCTAGAAACAAGGAAGCATTGTTATGAAAATATTTATTTTTCACCTCATGTCGGTAACTTTTTTCAGGGGATACATATTACCGCTCACATCAAATTAGAAAAACCTCTTTCAAAAGATAAGCTTTTTAATATATATAGAAAATACTATGAAAACATGCCTTTAATAAAATTTAATGATATGCCAACAATTCAAGAAGTGGCTGGTAAGCATCATGCAACAATAGGTGGTTTTTCCTTAGATAAATCAAATAAAAATCTTACAATGTATTCAGTTATAGATAACCTGCTTAAAGGTGCTGCAACGCAAGCAATTCAAAATTTAAATTCAGCATGTGGGCTTGAAGAGTTATTAGGAGTAACAAATGACTAAAAAATTATGGGATACAAACAACAATAGTTCTTCTGATCAAATTTCAAGATTTCTTTCATCAGATGACATTGAGCTAGATAAATTTTTATTTACCTATGACATTGATGCGACCATTGCTCATATAAATGCGCTATCTAATATTAAAATTATTAAAAAAACAGAGCTCTCAAAGCTTAAAAAATCCTTAAAACAGCTTAGAAAAGAATTTATAAATGGAAAATTTGAGCTTACTAATGATTATGAAGACTGTCATTCGGCTATCGAGTTTTTCTTAACCAATGAACATGGTGATCTTGGAAAAAAAGTTCATACCGGAAGAAGTAGAAATGATCAGGTTGCTATTGCAATGAGGCTATTTGCTAAAGATCAATTGCTCTCTGTTAAGAATATAAATATAAAAATCGCAGAATCATTTTTAGAAATGGCACAAAAACATAGCAACGATTCAATGCCGGGCTATACCCATATGCAAAGAGCAATGCCTTCATCATGGGGGCTATGGTTTTCTGCCTATGCTGAATCTTTTATGGATAATGTTGATCTCATCTCATATACATCTGATTGGATTAACAACAATCCTTTGGGTACAGCAGCTGGTTATGGTGTGAAACTTCCCTTGGATAGAAAATCAGTTTCAGAGGAATTAGGGTTTAATAGATTGCAGCTAAATAGTATGTATGTTCAAAATAGTAGAGGTAAATATGAAATGCAGATTCTTAGCGCACTTAAACAACCAATGTTCGATGTAAGAAAATTTTCTTGGGATATGAGCTTATTTTTATCTCAAGAATTTAATTTATTAAAGATTAATAAAAAATATCTTACTGGGTCTTCAATAATGCCAAATAAAAATAATCCAGATGTAATCGAATTGCTTAGAGCAAACTATGCTATCTTAGCTGGCCAATCTTCTGAATTAGAAAATCTTATCTCACTACCAAGTGGATATCATAGAGATCTTCAATTAACAAAGAAAAGTCTTGTAGAAAGCTTTCAAACTGTTATGAAATCTCTAGAAATTCTTCCAGATTTAATTAAGAGCATTGTGATAGATAAGGAGCTTTCCAATAGCTTTATTGATGATGAGATGAGGATGACAGATAGAGTATATGATCTAGTTGCTAAAGGCACACCATTTAGAGATGCATATAATATTATTAAATCTTCTGAAGTATCCGATGCTGTAACAAAAGTCAATAAAACGAATTCATCTGAAGGATCACCATTCAATTTAAATTTAGACAAATTGCAAAAAAGATTAAACAAACAAAAAAAACTTAAATAAGTTTGTATAAATTAAGCGTCTATTGTAAGTTTTATTAAGATGTTTCCTGAGCGCTATAAGCTAATATTCATGTCTTTCCTGGCAGTTTTTGTCTGTTATATCGATAGAGTTAATATTTCAGTAGCAATTATTCCGATGCAACAACAGTTTGGCTGGTCTGAGTCTCAAGTCGGATTAATTCTTGGATCTTTTTATTTTGGCTATGTTTTCACAATGATGATTGGTGGTTATCTTGCAGATAGATTTGGAGGGAAAGTTGTATTGGCATATGGCGTATTGCTTTGGTCTATTTTTACAGTTGTTACTCCTTTATTTGCATACAGTGGATTTTGGTTTTTGATCTTAATTAGAGTTTTAATGGGCTTGGGTGAAGGCATAACTTTTCCTTCATGGCATGCTCTATACGCTAGATGGATTCCTTTTAACGAAAGAACAAGAGCAATTGCCTTTACCAATAGTGGCATGTCATTTGGAACTGTATTTGGTTATGTGGTAACCGCAATCATAATTCAATATTACTCTTGGGAATTAGTTTTTTACTTGTTTGGGGCTCTTGGAATTATTTGGTTCTTTTTCTGGCAAAAGAAAATTTATGCATATCCAAACAACAATCCACTTATTACTAAAAATGAACTTAAACTTATAGCAGAAGAAGCTCCCGCCAAAGAAGCAGCTCAAAGCCTACCAATATCAAAATTGTTAACAAATAAACCATTTTTGGCAATTGTAATAGCTACATTCTGCCACAATTGGACTTTTTTTACTTTCATTTCCTATCTACCTAAGTATGTTAATAGCCCAGTATCAAGTGGAGGGTTGGGAGTGGAGCTTGAATCGAGCTTATTTATTATTATGGTCCTTATACCTAGCATTATTTCGGTTTTATCACTATTGTTAGGGGGTTATCTTGCAGACTCATTCATCAAAAAGGGCGTAAAAATAATAATTGTTAGAAAGTTAGCAAATAGTCTAGGATTTTTTGGGGCTGCATTGTGTTTGTTTCTAATAGTTTTCCAAGAAAATATTTTCAATATGATTATCTTGTTATGCATAACTAATTTATTTTCTGGCATTGGTGCAGGTGGATTTGGAGTTAATCATGCAGATTTAGGGCCAAAATATACTGGTTCTCTGTATGGTATAGCTGGAAGCATAGGTATGATAGCTGCAATAATTAGCCCAATAATTACAGGATTTCTTCTTGAAAGCCTCAAATCATGGTCAATAATATTTCAACTATGTTCCCTAGTCCTAGTTATCGGAGGAACAACATATTTATTTTTTGCTAGCGCAGAAAAGCAGTTTGAATAATTTTATTGAGCCATTGTTTGAATAAAGTTAAATATCTCTTGTGGATCTCTATCTCTAGCAGTGGTCCACTCAGTGGTTGAAGAGTTATTTATAAGGTTTCTATCTAAGTCAAAGACTAACACTCTAGGCACACCTTTCTCAGGCGGAATGCCAAATAATTCCATCAAATTCATATTAATATCATATCTTCCAACATCTATATGAAGAACTCTAAATTTTTCATCAATAAATTTCTTAATTGTAGACATATTTAAGGTCCCGGCAAAAATTCTGCAATCAGGACACCAATTTCCCCCAAATATAATTATTGGCTGCAAGTTATTTTTTATACTCTCATCTAAAAAATTGTTTATTTCGACATCAGAATACTCAATGCCATTGTATGGAAGGGGTAGCGGCAGATTAAGTTTGTCACTATCATTTAAAAGCAATTCAGCATGTATATTTAATGTCATAATTAATAGAGTGATGAAACAAATAAAGTTTTTAAATTTCATATTTATTTAATATAGTAATGAA
>Ga0181604_10002086_pt1 | contig 17515 bp, 12 predicted proteins | sample 041ome_12_FD_148663 | JGI IMG/M metagenome (GOLD analysis project Ga0181604, IMG submission 148663) | Coastal salt marsh microbial communities from the Groves Creek Marsh, Skidaway Island, Georgia - 041410US metaG (spades assembly) | ecosystem: Environmental > Aquatic > Marine > Intertidal zone...
GCGCTCCAATTGTTCCTCCTGTAATCATTGGCCACAATCCATGCGGTACCCTCCTCATAATCTGAAGCACGAATCTGTGGAATCCAAGATCCTTCCGGCAGTCCCTTCAATTTCTTGCTAAGATCCATCCATTGAGCACCACCATCGCTAGTAACATAAAGTTTCCCGTCATCTGAACCACTCCAAATAACATCTTGGTTTAAGGCGCTTGGAGCAATAGCAATAAGGCAAGTGTGGTTCTCTGCACCGGTTACATCAAATGTCAAACCACCGCTTTCAAGCTGTTTTTGTTTTTCAGGATCGTTCGTTGTTAAATCTGGACTAATAATGCTCCAATTCTTTCCATTATCAGAACTCTTATGAATGTATTGAGAGCCAAAGTATAAAGTGGTTTCCGGAGCAAATGGGTCAAGTGCAATGGGAGCGTTCCAATGAAAACGCAGCTTTTCACCTTCCGGATGTACCGGCTTAATTAATTCACTATAACCTGTTTGAGTATGCACCAGCCCTACATTTCCTTCTTGACTTTGGGCATATACAGCATCGGTGCGTCCAGGGATTGGAACTACATCAAAACCGTCTCCAAAGAATAGCTCGCTCCATTCTTCGTTACGAATACCATCAACTGTTAAGCTATATGCTGGTCCCATCCAGGAACCATTATCCTGCATACCTCCGTAAACATTATACGGTAAATGATCATCCACATTAATGTGATAAAATTGAGCAAGAGGTAGATTTTCCACAAAGTACCATGTGGCTCCGTAATCGTAAGAAATATTCATCCCGCCGTCATTCCCCTCTATAACGTGTGCTGGGTTTTCTGGATTAATCCACATTGCATGATGGTCGGGGTGGACCCTACTATATGGAGTTATTGTTTTCCAGCTCTTACCTCCATCATCACTCCGAGTTATATAAGTCCACAACGAATAGATCCGGTCTTCATTCTGTGGGTCAACCCGAATATCTGCATAATAAAAAGGACGATTACCTGTTTGCTCATCCTCGCTGATCTTATACCATTTCTTCCCTCCATTTGAACTGGCGTACAAACCATTTTTCTTGCCAGTCTCAATGAGGGCGTACACTTTATTTGAATTTGAAGGCGCTATTGCAAGACCTATTCTACCTAAGTCTCCTTTTGGCAACCCGTCTTTGTCTGACATTTTTTTCCAATTCATCCCCCCGTCATAGGTTATATAGAGTCCACTTGATGAACCACCACTTTTGAAGAACCAAGGCCACCTCCTGTACTCCCACATGGAAGCAATTAATTTCTTAGGATTATTTGGATCCATTACTAAATCTCCTGCTCCAGTCTTAGAATCAATGAATAACGATTTGTTCCATGTCATTCCTCCATCCATAGATTTGAAAACGCCTCTTGGACCTTCTCCCCAAGCAACCCCAGTTGCACCAACAAAAATCTCATCTGTGTTCTCAGGATTAATGATAATTCTATGAATGGTTCGAGTTTCTTCAAGACCAAGCAATTCCCAGTTAGTGCCACCATCATAGCTTTTATAGATTCCGTATCCGCTCGTTTGTGAGTTTCTTGGGTTTCCTTCTCCGGTTCCCACATAAATGATATCAGGATGTTTTGGATCAATTGCAATGGCTCCTACAGAAGCAACTGCTTCATTTTCGAATATTGGGGCCCAAGTCTGACCGTTATTTTCACTTACCCATAGGCCTCCGCTAGCTGCGCCAGCATAAATAGTTGATGGTTGGTCTGGATGCACAGCAATACAAGTAACACGTCCGCTCATGCCTGCTGGACCTATGTTTCTAGGTTGCATTTTTTCCATAACCTTTTCTAAGGTACTCTTGCCTTCCTCCTGTGCAAAAGAAGATGTGGTGAACGTCACCAAAATTGTTAAGGCTACAAGATTGAATATCTTCATTTTCTTAATAATTAGATTTATATCATAAAATCGATTAATGCAGTTTATTCTACAATAAAGAAACCTGTGTAGCTTCCAAATGTTTAATACACTCATCCCACAAGTTAGCCATCGCAATCAGTTTATTCAAAAGACGCGAGATAGAAAGAATATGTCCTCAAGCAAATACTAGGTTCTAGAGATTTTCTATCTCTTCGTTAAGCCAATCCATTCGGTTTTTGAACCATTCTTTTAGGTAACTAACCTCATGGCTATATTCAGGAAAATTAGTCGCATTGGGCCAAACCCAAACACCCAAAATTGGCCATTTAGTAAAATTTCGGGTTTGAGCATCATAAAGGTAGTAAGCATTTGCGTCAATTTCACTAAGGAAATTATCGCGATTTAAATAGTAATATCTAAAACGATTCTTTAGGTTTTCAACAAATACAGAATCTTGGAATAACCTTGCGTACCACCCTTTATCTTTAATTCCAGTGAAGCCCTCAATAGAACCATCTTCGTTGTAATCATTACCTAAGCTAACATCAAAATCCCATACCGGACCCATCATCAGTTTCTCTTCTTCGCCATAATTAAGATAGCAACTAGAGCCCCATGCTGACTCACTCTCCTTAGTGATTTCATGTACAATAAACCAATCAATAAATGACTCAACATCAATATATTTAGAATAACCGTTCTCTGGATCGATAAAATCCTCTCCAAATAGAGTAGTCTCCACTTCATTAATATACGATTTAATAAACGTAAAGTTTGAATCGCCAAACTCAACTTTTGGATCTTTAATTGTGTAGTAGTTGCAACAATCGTTATAAGAGTTAAAGTAAACATCTCCTGGCCCAATACGATTTTGTCTGTTAACCTCTAAAACAAAACCTTTGCCTTCATTAAGTCTACTTTCTGTAGCCTCAATTTTTTCAACCAACTGATAAACCCCTAAGTATTCTTGATTAATAAATAACTCAATAAACTTTGATGTAGGAGTCCAACCAATTACGCCATACCTACTTAAACTGAATGCCACTTCTGTTCTTAATAGGGACTTATCACTATAAGGAGCCAATAAAACCCACTTACGCGCTTCAGGCATACCTAAAATCTCAATATCTTCATTGAACTTAAGTTGATATGGTTTTTTAGCGAAAGACCAAGTACTATTCCCCCTGCCTCTCAATAAAATTGGTTTCGTTTGTAATCGCTGTGATTGCAGTTTACTTTTTATCTCAATCGTTGCTTCAGAGTAGAATTCTTTAGATAAGTATTCGATAGAAGTATTCAAATTAATAACTACTTGAGGTAATTCGGTATCATCCTCGAATTTTATTTGTGAGTAGTCATCTGAGCAAGAAATCAAGAATAGAAATACAAACAATATGAAACGATGCATAATTAAGACCACTATGGTTTGTTAGAGTAAAATATCCATATATTCAACATACATTTTTTTGATATGATACTAAAAATTAAAATTAGCTTATTTCGCGCCTTCTTTATTCTTTTATTGACTTTACAAAATGTATCCGCTCAATATCGTGAAATAGGTCTTGTATCTACAGCCAATTCGGGCATTTTGTACGGACCAATTTTGGATGCTCGCCCAGTAATTAAATGGGGGCAAACCATGGATAATGTACGAACAATACGGGCTGAGAGGACATATCTTACTTTTTCTAGGTTTCAAGGCAATGATTATGGTAGTGCGAGTTCAGGAATATATTTTGGGCAAGAATGGCGTAATTTATTAAGTGATCGGCTATACTTTGTTCACGGTCCTGAAATCGGGAGTTACTTAACACTTACTGGAGCGTATACGTCTATTCAACCAGGGGTACGATATTCTTTTGGTGTATTCTATAAATTAAATAGCAAAGTGAATTTTGCATTAACTACTCCTATTACAATGATGACTTCATTCGGTAAATCTGATGGAAACTGGGAGCAAAGCGCCTTTTCTTTTGGTATTTTTAGTGAAAACAATCACCTTACGATAACCTACACATTGGACAATAAAAAGTAGTTGTTCAAACGGCTCGTCAAATTCATCTACAAATTTCAGCCTATTCAATCGAAGCAACCTACTTACAATAACATACGCCATTTAGTCCACCCTCGAAGAACATTTTCTTTCGCTTATGGACTACCCATATTAAAAAACTTAAGGCTGTTTCGTAATTACTCCACTGTAACTGACTTAGCCAAATTCCGCGGTCTATCTACATCGCATCCGCGCATAACCGCGATATAATAACTTAACAACTGAAGCGGTACTACAGTAAGTAAAGGAGTAAGTGCCTCTAGAGTTTCTGGAATTTCAATTATGTGGTCTGCGCTTTTGATTACCTCTTTGTCACCTTCCGTAACAACCGCGATAACCTTGCCGTGTCGGGCCTTTACTTCTTGTATATTACTCACCAATTTCTCATAATGCCCATTATTTGGCGCAACAACGATAACAGGCATATTTTCATCAATGAGCGCAATTGGACCGTGCTTCATTTCTGCTGCAGGATATCCTTCTGCATGGATATAAGAAATCTCTTTTAGTTTTAGTGCTCCTTCCAATGCTATTGGGAAATTGACCCCACGACCTAGATACAAGCTGTTACTAGAATCCTTGTATTCAGCTGCAATTTCTTCAATTAACGCTTTGGATTCAAGTACCTTTTCAATCTTCTTTGGAATTACGTTCAATTCATTTAACAATGCCCTGTATTGAGACCTTGAGAATTCTCCTCTCATCTTACCCAATTCAAGAGCCATCATTGTTAGTACCGTAACCTGAGCAGTAAATGCCTTTGTAGAAGCAACTCCTATTTCAGGACCAGCATGGGTGTAGGCACCGGAATGAGTTTCTCTAGCAATAGTAGAACCTGGCACATTACATATTCCAAAAACCATGGCACCTGCTTGCTTGGCCATTTTTATGGCGGCTAACGTATCTGCTGTTTCTCCACTTTGAGAAATAGCAATGACAATGTCATTTTTTCTAATTATCGGGTTGCGGTATCTAAATTCTGAACCGTATTCTACTTCAACAGGAATTCGTGCGAACTCTTCAAAAAGATATTCTGCTACCAATGCGCTGTGCCAAGATGTACCGCAAGCGGTCATAATGATACGGTCGGCATTTTTGAATCGATCCGCATATTCTTCAAGACCTCTCATTTTAATCATTCCTTGATCGGCCAAAAGCCTTCCCCTGAATGTATCGTAAATGGCTCTTGGCTGCTCGTAAATTTCCTTCATCATGAAGTAATCGTAACCGCCTTTTTCAATGCTTTCTAGATCCATCTGTAGTTTGTGAACCCTAGCTTTAACAGCCTCATCGCTTTCAATTAGTCGAATGTCTAAGATTCCTTCAGCCGTGAGACTAGCCATCTCTCCATCCTCTAAATAAATAGCGTCCTTTGTGTATTCTAAAAATGGAGTAGCATCAGAACCGATAAATTTTTCATTTACCCCCAAGCCTATGACCAAAGGAGAACCAAGTTTAGCAACAATGATTTCTTCAGGCTTGTTCTTATCGTAAACGCATATTGCATAGGCACCAACTACCTGAGTAAGTGCTATTCTTACTGCTTTTTTAAGTTTGCAACCCTCTTGATCTTGAATGAATTGAATGAAATTTACTAATACTTCAGTATCCGTTTCACTTGAAAAATCAAATCCGTTAGCAATTAATAGTTCCTTCAATGCCTGATAATTCTCAATGATACCATTGTGAACAAGAACGAGATTACCCGAATTACTTAAGTGTGGGTGTGCATTTTCATCAGAAGGCTGTCCATGAGTTGCCCATCTTGTATGCGCAATGCCCGTGGATCCATTTGTGTTGTGTGTCAAGGCCAGCTCTTCCATACCCTTAACCATACCTTGCTTTTTATACAGGGCTATTTCTCCATCTTGAGCAAGAGCAACTCCTGAGCTATCATATCCGCGATATTCAAGGCGTTTCAAGCCATTTACTAATATGGGGAAAGCTTTTCGATCTCCAACGTATCCAACAATACCGCACATAAGAACAAGTAGTTAAATTGATTTGATAGGCGAAAATAAGACTTCTTATTTACTACGCGTAAAATAGACATTAAATTCCGCAGGTATACTAGGGTGCATCCCGCCACCCAGAACAACTCGATGCAGGTTTCCACTGCTAGAAGCAGGTGCCAACATTACAGGTAGAATTTCTTCACGTTCATTCACAAAATCATGAACCATTCTGGTCACATTGAAGGTGTAATTAAATTCCCGGACGTCAGTCCGCGACACTATTCCTCCAGTTGAGTTAATTGCAGAGGTATAATCTTTTATTAATTGCTGTGTAGAATCTAAGTCTTGTATGACGATTAGAGAACTTGGAAACCTATACACCCCAGCCGTGCCTTGGAGTACATCAAAAGACAAATCAGCCTTATTGATAGAGTACTCTTTGCCAATTAAAGTATCCAAACCTGGAAATTTCAAATAGGTACGCACCCCAGAGCCACCTTGAACGTAGGTGAGTACTTCACCGTTTAGGGTATCCATCATATCGATGTCAAAACTTGCGTTTGAATAATCGTTGGTGAATAAGTTATAGCTCAAACTGGGGTCGCTAAAATTCTGTCCAAAAGTTAAATCAAAGACCTTTGCAACGGTATCATCAACACCCGTGTGGTAGTATAATTCAATTAAAGAACCAGAAGCTTCTAAGTTAAAATAACCGGCAATTGTAGACCCCATGCCTATATCCCGAAACCAAAGGCCAGGAACCTCTTTCACAAAATCTTCATTATCAGCAAAATGAGCTTCTCCATTCACCGCGGCATCAAAAATATGCTCTTGAAAATAACCTGGGTCAGCATCAAAAGTTAGGTAACCTACTAACTCATCAACGCCATTAAAAACAGTGTCACTTGGAGCCAAAGCAACCAAGGTATCCACAATAGAATTTTCATGATCTATTGAGCCGTTGGAATAATAGGAGATAGAATCTATTAATTCCGACGAGACAGGGCTTACTTCAAGATGAATTTGGTCTCCTTCTACGCCATAATAACCAGAATATGCAATTCGAACTTTTACGGAATCGCAAATAGTACCTGCACCAAAATCTGGTGAGGATTTAGAAAGAAGGATTCTTGAAACAAACGAGGCATTTGTCCTACCAAAAAGGGGATCATTATAATTCCCTAAAATTACTTGAGATGGATTTTTAGTACTAACACTATCCCAGCCAATGGTATAGGAAACAACTGGAAAAGTTAGCTTTTCGCCTAATTCTGGGCGGTCATCCACAAATTTTCCTGAACCAATAGACCCGTTGCCTCTCTCGCAAGAGACAAAGGAAAAAATAGTTAATAGGACTACAAAAGAAATGAACTTATTCAACGTCGCTTTCTACGAAAAGTGATTCATAAACCTTAATTGCATCCTCCGGTTGCTCACCAAATGCTTTTCCATCAATCACGTCTACACCTACAGACTTTGCGTATTCTTCCAAGTCGTCCGTGTTTTCATCTCCTAAGACCACAAAATCAGCGTATTTGGCAGCCAGTTTGTGAAGGTCAGCAGTAGTTGGTGAGTCTAATCCTTCTGTTAGCGCCGGATCTATCTCATCAAACTCCATTCCTGCTTTGAGTTTTGGACCAAGACTTCCTTTAAATCCATTGTCGTATGCTGAGAATATCACTTTGGCATCCTTAAAGATTGGATTTTCACTTTGGAACAAACGCAAATACATTGGTACTAAAGCGGACATCCAACCGTGAACGTGAATAACGTCTGGCTTCCAGCCCAATTTCTCTACAGTATCTATAGCTCCTTTTGAAAAGAACAGAGTGCGCTCATCATTATCTTCAAATTGATTTCCGTCTGCGTCAGTGTATGTAAACTTGCGTTTAAAATACTCTTCATTGTCTATGAAATAAACTTGCATTCGAGCACCAGGTACAGAAGCAACTTTAATGATTAAAGGCATGTCCATGTCATTAATCACCACATTCATTCCGCTCAATCGGATGACCTCGTGCAACTGATGACGTCGCTCATTTATTACTCCAAAGCGAGGCATAAAAACACGAACTTGATGGCCACTTTCATTCGTTTTCTTTGCTAATGCCAAGGTTGTACTTGAAATAGAGTTCTCTGGTAGGTACGGGTGAATCTCTTGCGAGATAAACAACACTCTCTTACTATCCATACGGATTAGATGATTTTAAAACTAGAATGCAAAGATACCTTTTTTTGACTCTAATTCCTAAGAATAGCCTAGTTTTGAGCCCTTTTACGATGGAAAAATGACCGTTTTAAGAAGTCTTTTAGAATTAAAAACATGGAGGGCGCAGGTATCTGGAGAGGTTGGCTTTGTCCCAACCATGGGCGCATTGCATTCTGGACATGTAAATCTTATCATGCAGAGCATCCAACATTGCCAACACACTTTGGTGAGCATTTACATTAACCCCACTCAATTCAACAACCCAGAAGACTTTGAAAAATATCCATCAACTTTTCAAGAAGATCTTGAGCTTCTCAAGAGTTTAGGAGATGTTATCGTGTATTCACCAAATGAAAAAGACATTTATCCAAACGGAATCTTATCACGCTCTTTTAATTTTGGTGTATTAGGGGTATTTATGGAGGGATCTGGAAGACCTGGACACTTCGAAGGTATGGCCACGGTAGTTACAAGATTTTTTGAATTGATTGAACCACATTACGCTTTTTTTGGTGAGAAAGATTTTCAACAATTGGCCATAATCAAACATGTTGTGGCCCAAGAGAATTGGCCGGTGAAAATAATCCCTTGTGTAACGGTAAGAGAAAAAGACGGCTTGGCTATGAGCAGCAGGAATAAGCGCCTTAGCTTGGGGCAAAGAAATAGCGCAAAAGAAATATACCGTATCCTTCAGCAATGGATATCAACATCTCTCACTCTACAAGCCGACGTTTCTCTTGCCAAGCAGGAATTAATAGATTCTATCAATGCAATTGACTTTTTAACCGTAGAGTATCTAGAATTCTGTTGCGAAAAAACACTCACGCCCATTGGTAACTTTAAACATCAAGCCCCAATACGAGTTTTCACTGCTGTGATGTGCGGAAAAGTTCGATTAATAGATAACCTTCCTCTTTTTTAATCTACTTTTGCGCCATGCAAATTGAGGTTGTAAAAAGCAAAATACATCGCGTTAAGGTTACTGAAGCAGACCTTGACTATATAGGTTCAATTACCTTGGACGAAGATTTAATGTCTGCAGCCGGAATCATCACAGGAGAGCGAGTTTACATTGTGAACGTTAACAACGGAGAACGTTTTGATACTTATACGATTTCTGGTGGCTCTGGAACGGGTAACGTGATTTTAAACGGACCTGCAGCCCGTCGAGTTCAAAAAGGAGATGTCATCATAATTATTGCATACGCTCAAATGACCCCAGAGGAAGCTAGAGACTTTAAGCCTCAAATAGTTTTTCCAAACGAGTCAACCAATCTTTTGAAATAGTGGTCTTGAATATGAAAAAGGCCCTTAAGTATGTGCTCTTTTTAAGTATTGGCGTAGGGTTGCTATTTCTTGCCTTTAGAACTTCAGATCCTGCAATTCTTTGGGAGAATATCCGAACCGTTGATAGTTTAGGTTTATTGTTGGCACTTGGCATAGGGTTCATTGCAATTATTTTACGTGGAATTCGTTGGGTTCAGCTACTTACCTCACTTGGATATGAGGTTAAAGCTTCTAACGCGGTGGCGGCAGTTGCGTTCTCTTATCTTGTAAATCTTGTAACACCAAGAGTAGGAGAGGTGGCAAGATGTTCGGCAATTAACAGAACAGACAATGTTCCTCTAGACAAATTGTTCGGGACAGTAGTTCTTGAGAGGGTTGTAGATACGCTATTGTTTGGAATCGTTGTTTTGATTACTGTCGTTACTCAATTGAATCAACTCGGTAACTTTCTTGAACAAAGTGGCGCGGCAATTCCCGAATTATCTACGTTTTTTATTTCAAGCGTTTTCGTAGTATGCTTAATTTTTATTGCATGTCTTTGGGCTACCAAGAAATATTGGACCCAATGGTCCTTTACTCAAAAAGTACTCGTTTTTCTTCGTGGTATTTCTGAAGGACTGAAGAGTATCAAAAATGTAAATAACAAGCCATTATTTTGGTTTTACAGTATTGGTATTTGGGTATGTTATGTGAGCACTATTGTAGTTGGATTCAGCATAGTACAAGGTCTAGGCGACCTAGGATTAGGGGCCGCATTTTATATAAGCGTCGCAGCTGGCTTAGGGTATGTCATACCTGTTCCTGGAGGAATAGGTGCCTACCATTATTTAGTATCCAAGGCATTGACTGTTCTTGGATATTCAGGTGAATTAGGAAACGCTTTTGCCACCGTCATACATGGCGGACAGAGCTTGATGTTCATAACTACTGGTGCAATTGGCATGCTTATTCTGTATTTTGCAAGGAAGAAGTAATCCCCATGGCAAAAAATAAAAGCGTGTTTACCTGTACAAATTGTGGTACTGAACATTCGAAATGGATGGGGCAGTGTCAAGGTTGCAAGGAATGGAATACGCTTACTGAAGAAATTCAGACCAAGAAGAAACCTGACCCAAGAGCATGGAGCGGAGATAGTGCCTCTTCAAAACCCACCAAAATAGAGCAAGTTAAGCACTCAACTATTCAGCGTTTTCCTGTTAACGACATGGAGTTTTCCCGAGTTTTAGGCGGAGGCATTGTACCAGGATCTGTAACACTTCTAGGGGGAGAACCGGGCATAGGGAAAAGCACTCTTTTGCTACAATTGGCGCTGAAATTCAGTGGTACCGTCGCTTATATCAGCGGGGAAGAAAGCCCTTCTCAAATCAAGCTGAGAGCTGAAAGAATAGGTGTCGCAGAAAGCGACTTATTCTTGTTAAGCGAAACAAAAACGGAGGCGATATTCGGCCACTTAAAAAAATTACGGCCACATCTAGTAATCATTGATTCGGTTCAAACACTTCACGTTCCGCATGTAGAAAGTACTCCCGGTTCAATTGCTCAAATTAGAGAAAGTGCAGCAAGTTTTATTCGTTATGCGAAAGAAACAGGCACGCCGGTTCTATTGATTGGTCACATCAATAAAGAAGGCAGTATTGCGGGGCCAAAAATTTTAGAGCATATGGTAGATATTGTTCTTCAATTTGAAGGTGATCCTAATTTACTGTACCGTATCCTTAGGGCTCATAAGAATCGTTTTGGTTCCACACACGAAATTGGGTTATACACCATGGAACAATCCGGTCTAATTGGCGTAGCTAATCCGAGTGATTTGTTACTTACCAAACAGCACGACGGTTTAAGTGGAAATGCCGTGGCGGTGCTTTTAGAAGGCGTTCGTCCAATGTTGCTTGAACTTCAAGCGTTGTGTTCTACAGCCGTTTATGGAACTCCTCAAAGGTCCACTACGGGCTTTGATACACGAAGACTAAACATGCTCCTTGCGGTTTTAGAAAAACGTTGTGGGTTTCGATTAGGACAAAAAGACGTCTTTTTAAATATCACTGGGGGGCTTCGCGTTGATGATCCCGCTTTAGATTTAGCAGTCATTGCCTCTATCTTAAGCTCGAATGCGGACGAGCCCATTTCTCAAAAGGTTTGCTTTGCTGCGGAGGTTGGCTTAACAGGGGAGATTAGACCCGTTTCCAAAGTAGAACAACGAATTCGTGAAGCCGAAAAGTTAGGTTTTCAAAGAATTTATATTAGTGGACATCACCAAATTGAAAAATCCCACTACGACATCGCCATAGTGGGATTGAAAAGGATTGAAGAACTTGTAAAAGCTCAATTCTAGAAATAGAGTTATTCTGCTGCGTCCAACAAATTAGCTAATTCCGTTAAATCTGGTGTTAGAATAATTTCAGTTCTACGATTAATGGCCTTATTCTCAGAAGAATTGTTTTCTACCAAAGGAACGTATTCGCCGCGACCTGCCGCCGTAATACGTTTTGGATCTAGGCCCGCGTTTGATGTAAGTATTTTGACCACATTAGTAGCTCTCATAACACTTAAGTCCCAATTGTCTTTAACTTGACTTTGCCCGCGGTAAGCATCATTATCTGTATGTCCCTCAACAAGAACACTAACGTCTTTATTTTCGGCCAAAACACCAGCCAAATTCTCTAACGCAAGTTGTCCGTTAGTGGCTACTAGCCATGAGCCTGGCGCAAATAGAAGTGAGTTTTCTAAACTTACGTATACCTTACCGTCACGCATATTGACAGTAAGTCCTTTCCCAGTAAAACCTAATAAAGCGTCTGCTACTTTTTGACGAACATACTTTACTGTGCTGTCTTGACGTCTAATCACACCCTCTAATTCTGCCACTCTACGCTGGCCTCTCTCTAAAGCTCGTCGCTCTGTATTCAAACTATCTTCTTTTGCTTGAAGCCTACTTTGCATAATACTTAAATCATCCATTAAGGCCTTGTTTTCTCTGGCACTCGCGGCAATTAATGTACTGTTGTTGTCTAGTAAATAATCGTATTGTTTGGACAATCTATCATACTTTGTCTTTAGCGCACGAATCTCATCAAACTTCATAGTTGTATCTTCTTGAAGCTGATTCACCTCGCGACGTACATTTCCAAGAGTCCTTTCTAATTCTGAGTTTTCAGCCGCACGCAACTCACTCTTCTGTCTTAATTGATCAGTCTCATTGGACAATAGATCATATTTCTCTTGGAGCGTTTTATGAACCTTGGTACTCACGCATGATGTGCCAAGCAATCCTAAAAAGGTAAAAAGAACAATTTTTTTCATGATGTTATTTCAATTCTACAGCAACAGTCCCTAGGATATAAGAATCCGTCATTACTGCTGCGGTATAGATTCCTGGCTCAAGCACAACGGGAGCATCTGTAGCTCTATCCGCTGCTATACATACCTCAGCGGCATCTCCTTGATAAGTAATACTTGCAACGCCATTGTAACCACTGTTCTCTCCTGCTACTACAGCCATATTCTCCTCTGGAGCATCTACTGACTTGCCATTAGGTGCAAACAATTTGACGTAAAGAGTACGTTCTCCTTCGCCCGCTATTCTGTTTTTTGCAATAGTGATACAGACATTTATTCTATCCGTTTTCTTCGCGCGCTTAGTTTTTCTCTCTTTGCCACTAGATGTTATTCTTACTGCCGTGGCAGTAGATTGAGCAATGACCAACTGTTTTCCTTTTGCTACTGTATTGGATAGGTCATTGTTTTGGCCACTTAAGGCTTGATTTGCAGCAATTGCTGCATTTAGACTATCCGCTACTAATCGCTCTCTTAGCTTTAATTGAGCGTAAGCTGCGTTTGTGCTATCCAATTTCTCAACCAATGCGGCGTTCTGTTTTTTTAATGTACTTAAACGGTAACGGTAATTTGTTAATTTCTTACCGTTATTCACATTGACCGCGTTAATGCTGTCTATTAACATGCCCAAACGAGCAGTTTCTGTTTCAATGAAAGAGTTTAAACTATCGTTCTCTCCTATTTGCCCCATCAAATCTTCTTTGAGCCCGCTCAATTCAATGGTCAATTCTTGTTTTTCCAATTCAAGCGTATGCTTTTCCTCACTGCGTAAATAAAGCAATACACCTAATGCAATAACTCCTATCAACAACAGACCAATAACCAATCCTGATTTACCCTTATTTCCTTCTGAACTCATGGCTCTTTTTGATTTAACTTCTATAGAAACGAAACTACCTTAATCTAAGCAGAACTATCTAATGCATGTATTAAGTTTTTTAACAAGACTAGTTATTCCGCATCATTGCGTATTGTGCAAAACTACTTTAAGACTTAAAGAGCAAAGCATATGCCAAATATGTGTTTGTAGTCAAGCCAGATGTACCAAATTTGATGTATTACCTCATCAACGAATTTTTGACACCGTGGGCGCATCATTCCAAAGTGTTTTAATCAATACTGAAAGTACCAGTCACCTCTGTAAAAACCTCAAATATGGGTTTAACTACCGCCTAGGAATTTCATTGGGAAAATCTCTATTAGGTCCCTATCTGCAGTCCTTTTGTGAACGGGTAAATAAGACCCCGGTTTTAATTCCCGTACCTGTTTCCAGAAAACGTAAAAAAATGCGCGGTTACAATCAGAGCGAAAAGCTTTCTCAAGGATGCCTTCAATTTATTCTGGCACAAGGCTTTCATGCAACAATAGTAAACTTACTTAAGAAGGTGCTGCACAAAAGAAGTCAAGTGGAATACGGGACTTTTACAAGATGGACAAATCCAACAGGCAGCATGGAAGTACGAAAAAAAATAAAGCAACGCATTCCTGAAAATGCGTTGCTTGTTCTTATTGATGATACTGTTACTACAGGATCAACACTAATTCATGCTTCAGAAATCATTAGGGAACACTTCCCTAACCATTCAATACTCATTCTAGCCCTAGCCTTGGAGGTTTAATGACGAATAATTATTGATTTCTGAACTACGCCTCTATCAGAAGCAATCTCAATGAGATATGCTCCAGCAGATGCGCTGCTTAGATCATACGTTTTATTTAAAACATTAGACGATGGGTTAAATTCATCAATGAGAACTTCCTGTCCTAAATAATTAATAATTCGAACAGTGATTTCCGACTCCGAGCTTAACTCGCCGTTAATGATAATTAATCCTTGTGTTGGATTTGGATAAATCATCAAAGCTGCTATACCTCCGTTATCTTCAAGGCCAATACCGTTAATCTGGACATTGAAAGTTGTTGAAGCCGTATCACAATCACTGTACAAAGTCAACGTAACCGTATAATTACCATTAGCGTTATACGTGTGGTTTACAGTACTTCCCGTTCCGTTACTTGAATTACCATCTCCAAACACAATATTAAAGCCTGTATAGCTAGCACCTGTCCAATTAAAGCTTACGCCAGCGTTAGTTGCGGTAACAGCGCCCACATTAAATTGAGCACTTCCAATAACAACGTTGAAACATGAATCTGTATTAAATTGAAGATAGGCTGTCAAAGAAGTATCCCCTGGAGCACAAGCCTCCTTCAAGAAGAAGTCGTAGGTGGTTCCTTGGTTTAAACCTGTTAATACGGCACTTGCAGTACTAGAAGTTCCATTGAACATTGTATTGGTTCCTTGTTCTCTATAATCGTAGATAAAGGTTCCTGACCCACCAGTCCAAGTAAACGCAGCAGTAGATGATGTCACGTTGGTCAATACAATATTGCTTGGCATAGGACATGAAACAGGAACACAATTGGCCATCAAGGTAGCTTGAGTACCTACAGCAAAATTTCCTGTAGTTACTGACGTGGTTTGCGACCCAGAAGCGTTTGACAATGTGTAACTCACTTCTTGAGGGAAACTACCTGCTTGCGTATTAACGACCGTTATCTGTGTCCCACTACAAACTTGAAAATCAACGATGGAAGAACTTCCTGTGGCAAATGTAAAGGTAGGTCCCTGTTGTCCATTAAGGAGTAGACTAACCTCTGCACCATTCCATCCGTCACCCCAGGAATCGTACATACTCATAGTCCACGTACATAATTCCGTGGTATCACAGAGATTGGTACAGAAGGTCATAGGTCCTACCGTATCACTAACCCCATTAGTTCCGCAATCCGCTATCATGAATACATCATAACAGGAATTAGAGGATAAACCATTGATTGTAAAATTATTTGAGGTTGTTGAACCAGTAAAGCTATTTGTAGTACCTGTTGATTGTGCAAATCCAACCGGACCCCATTCATAGACGAAAGTACCGGTATTGCCATTTGTATTAAAACTGAATGTAGCGTCATTTTTACCCGCTACAAAGGATAAAGAATGTGGCGTTGGACAAGGAGGTGGTGTACCCACATGAATATCGTCAATGGCCATATCTCCAGTAAATGAGCCACCATAAGAGCCACCAAAACGAATATATGTAGTCGCTGATGTATATCCAGTTAAGTCTACCACAGCATCCAAGTAAGGATCGGATTGATTGGCGTGCTGCTGACCACTGAGTGTATATAATGTGGTCCAATTTATATTGTCAGAGGAGACCTCCACCGTTAAATCACCCATTGTTGCCCCGTGCATGTGATACGCGAATTCAACCACAGCATTAGGTATTGTACTCAAATCAAATATGGGTAAATAGGCATACTCAATATTGTTAGATGTAGACCCTGAAGTTTCCAAATACAAGTAGTAATCTCCAGAATTTCCTGTCAACGGTCCTGTACCGAATGAGCCCGTTCCCATGCCGTCCCATGTCCAACCAAAACCAGATAAATCAGTTTTGATACCGCTCCAACAAACGGGAATTACTCCGGCCCACGAATCAAAGTCTTCAGTAAATGGTGGTATAAAAGCACCACAAGCAGTGGTTAATGTTAGCGGACCGTTAGAAGGGCTCATGAATCCATTCGAACACAATTGATAGAAATAAACATCATAGGTTGTACTCGGGAGCAAACCAGTTAGCCAATAAGAAGAAGAGGTTGTAGAATCCATTACACCAGTGCTTTGAGCGAAGTTTGGTGTAAACCCAGTAGGGCCATACTCTATATACGTAGTAACCCCTTGAGAAGTAAAGAATACCTCCGCTGAATCTATACCCACTGCACCTACACTTAAAGATGTAGGAGGAATACATAATGGTGCATCTGTTACAGTAATCTCATCAATGTACACACCATTAAATGTTGAAGTAGTTGTAGAGGCTATAACTAGATATGAATCACTCATGTTATATCCTGATGCTGAATCAATGTAAACAGTGTACTTATTCCATGTTGCACCATTGGAAACACTAATCGTATCTATAACATTTAAGTTCGATAGATTAGTAGGACTACTTACACTTCCAATGATTACATCAGTTCCACTAGAAAATCCGGTATTGGCCATATAGAGGTCAAGTTGTTTGTTCCCGCTGTCTAATCCCATTATTGCGGGACTAATTAGTGCTTCAATAGCAGAATCACCTGAGTTGTACAAGAAATACATCTGATTGCCTACATACGGAGCCACATTAAACGTAGATCCAGAAATATAGCCGTATCCCTGAGCCCCAAGGTTCTCCTGATAATACCAACAAGAAGGTGCATTTGTATTGTTGAAGCCACCAGTTGAATCCGTATCAAAACTCTCATAAAGCGGCGTTGATGCTGCTACACAAGGAGTTAATATAGTGTATGGGCCGGCAAAGAGACTTGTTCCACTTGAGTCTGCGGTACAATCGTTCTGAATGTAAAAGTCATAAGCGGTATTTGGGCTAAGATTATATACAGTTACCGTAGTGTCATTTACGGACACCACCGTACCGTTTCCGGTACCTTGATAAAAACCAGCTAGACCATATTCTACCACAAAATTAGTATCACTAGACATCCAAGTGAAAGTGGCTGAAGAGTCTGTAGCAGTTAAGCTAGAAAACATAGGAGCTGGACAAGCTGTGTTACAGTAAGAAGTAAATTGGGCCATTTGTGTGCCCACTGTAGTGTTGAATGTATTACCGTATGATGCCACATTCACACCAAAGGAGCTAACATTAAGTCCAATCTCTCCAGGATAAAACCCAGCCTGACTGACTTCCACAGTAAAAGTCTCACCAGAACATAAATA
>Ga0181604_10002116_pt1 | contig 17405 bp, 18 predicted proteins | sample 041ome_12_FD_148663 | JGI IMG/M metagenome (GOLD analysis project Ga0181604, IMG submission 148663) | Coastal salt marsh microbial communities from the Groves Creek Marsh, Skidaway Island, Georgia - 041410US metaG (spades assembly) | ecosystem: Environmental > Aquatic > Marine > Intertidal zone...
CTCTCTCGGGAGGGGCAAAAAATTGATGACCTCAAGTCTCCAATGGGGAAGGTGGACTACCACACGCTTGGGGCTTGTTGGGACGTTCTTGACCAACAGAACACACGTTCTCGTCCAGTGTGGATGGGATGAAGTGATGAATCGTGTTGAGTAAATATCGACTATCCCCCGTTGATGGGATAGAGCCGAAAAATGGTGGCTATGGCGACCACCATTATATTATTTTAAATAATTGAAATTTATAATTATTTTCTTTCATCTTCCGTGCGATACCCGCGCTAGTACCCGCAAAAATATTTTTTGATCTGCTATTCATTTCGTCACTTATCTAGAGACTTTCAAGGTAAGAAAAGCTCAAGTTGATAATTGCTCATGAGAAGGAGGCCATTCCACAGCTTGTCCGGTCCTGGCGGAATACTGAGCAGCTAGCCCCATCTGAACGGCCTTCAATCCATCCGATAGCGTAACTTCAGGTTTTGATCTTTGTCCTCTACAGACCTCGGCAAAGTACTGATGCTGGTAAAAGGTCGAACCATTATGATCACCGGCCTGAAGAAGGATAGGATCAACTGGGATTTGGACTGAGGTTGGACCTTTTGGATTTCGGGGACTGGCGATCATTTCAGCTATTGGTGGCTCACCTAGATGAGGAGGCCAAAACCTTCCAGGGCCAGGTATAAAAGTTTCGACTTTTCCTAGATGCCCGACTGCACTGATTTCTTCTTGGTATCGAGACCCTTCCGCAAACATGCATAGCTCGAGCATGGCTTTGGAACCGTTTGCGAAATCTATCGTGACATATGCGTTGTCCCAAATGTCTGATTTCTTACCGTCGTAGATTTCATCGAGGTGATTTACAGCCTGGTTTCCTGAAGCGTATATCCGAATCGGCTCTGATTTGAGAAGCAGTCGCATCAAATCAAAGAAGTGGCAGCACTTTTCAACCAGAGTTCCGCCAGACTGTGCATTGAATCGGTTCCAGTCGTTTACCTTTTGAAGGAACGGAAAACGATGCTCTCTAATCGTTAGTAATTTAATTCCTCCAGTAAGCTCGTTCACTTTCTCACGTAGAAGTGCGATCGGTGGCATGTAGCGATATTCCATCGCAACCCAAACAGGCTCTCTGTATGACGCAATAAATGATTCAAGCATGGCCAGATCATCAGGAGAGGTAAACAAAGGTTTTTCTACCAATATTGGTAACGGACGAAGTTCCTGAACCAGTTTCAACTGCTCTACGTGACAATGGTTAGGTGAAACAATGACAAGACAATTCAGATCTGGGTTTTCGAGGAGTGATTGAATACTCGGATACCGCTCTGCGGTTGAGGCAATTTGCATGGCTTTGGAAGCCATACTGTCATCGGGCTCGACTATTCCGACGACGGTTGCATCTTCGATTAGAGCGATATTCCTGAGGTGTTCGTGCCCCATCATGCCGCAACCAATTAATCCATAATTTAAATGCATGCGCTCACCTTAGATGCTGAACATAATTTACTTGAGCCGGATCAAACCAAGTCCATGATATTTCGACGCAACGATCATTTTGGTCCCAGGTTTGTCGTTCGATGAACCCAGCAATGGTTCCAATTGGCAGTTTAAACTCGGTTGGACTCCATTCGGGGACCGGTTTTCTATTGACTCGATCGACTGCCCGTGACACCCAAAGATTCAATTGTTCGCGATAGGTCGCATATAGCGAATCTTGGATGTTGTTGTGATCCAGCCTTCCAGCCCTTTGATCTAACCAAATTTCCTCGATACCTATGGGACTATTATCTAAATACCGCAGTCGCCTGATTCGCGTGCCCCCTTCGGATGCTCCGAGGGTCTTTAGGCTCTGTGGCGTAATCTCTTCTGAAATGTCGAGGATCGTAGCAGTCGGTTTGCCACCACCAGATTTAAGCTCGAGGCGAAACATTGCATAGATAGGATCTCGTTGATCCGCGTTTACATAATTACCCGATCCATGAACTCGTTTAATTAAACTTTCTTGTTCAAGATTAGAAAGAGCCTTCCGAATCGTTCCGACAGAGACGCCAAATTGGACAGCTAAATCTCTCTCAGGTTGTAAGCGCGATCCATGATCGAGCGTCCCATTCTGAATTTCTAAAGCGATCAGCTTGGCGATTTCTTGATATCTCGGGACAGGGGATTCGTGGTGTTCTTCCATGTTTCTTTGTTCTTGAAAGTAAATCTCTACGACGAAGGATGACGTAAATTCATAAAAAAATAAATAAATTGATTTACTATTGATACATATAACATGAAATGGTAGTGTTTAAATTGATATACAATTGATTCACATAGGTGATTTGATGACACTTGTAGTTCCGGTTACTTCCGAAGGACTCACATCTTCTGAAGTATCCTGGTTCTCCGCACTTTGTTCGGACGATTTTCAATTCTTAGGTGTTCCTGATGGTGATTTAAGGTCCTCGTGGGAGCATTGTTCCAATATTGTTTTAAAAGCCGAAGAGCAGGGGTTCCGGAATATTTTGTGCCCTTCCTCATATCAAGTTGGCCAAGATACTTTAAGTTTTGTCGCTGGCTGTGCACCCATAACTAAGGAAATCAACCTGCTCGCTGCGGTCCGTTGCGGAGAAATGCAGCCGGTGATGCTCGCACGGACAGTCGCAACCTTAGATCACATGCTAAAAGGTCGGTTAACCATCAATATCATTAGCTCTGATTTTCCGGGTGAAAAAGCTGACAGTAGTTACCGATATCAGCGATCACGGGAAGTCATTGAGATTCTCAGGCAAGCCTGGTTGCAAGATTCCATCAGATATAGTGGGGATATCTACGAGATATCAGAGGTTCCAAGCGACCCAGCCAAGCCATACCAAGACGGTGGTCCATTGCTCTATTTCGGCGGTTACTCTCCTGACGCTCTCGAGCTCTGTGGGCAATATTGCGACGTTTATCTGATGTGGCCGGAAACAAAAGAGCTGTTAGCAGAACGAATGAAGGCTGTTCATCGGGTAGCACAGAGGTATGGTCGAACGCTCGATTATGGATTGAGAGTTCATATGGTGGTGCGCGATACAGAGGCTGAGGCCCACGAATACGCAGATTACCTGGTATCGAAACTCGATGACGATCACGGGACTGCTATTCGTAACCGAGCATTGGATTCAACGTCTCTGGGTGTCGCTCATCAGTCTGCGAATCGCGATCACGCAGATCAATCAGGGTATGTCGAGCCTGGTCTATGGACCGGTGTTGGTAGGGCACGATCCGGATGTGGCGCAGCTCTTGTAGGGTCAGCCGATCAAATACTCACGCGTATAGAAGAGTACCGAAGAATGGGCATGAGGGCGTTTATCTTCTCGGGATATCCTCATATTCAGGAGGCTGAATATTTTGGACGTTTAGTTATGCCTGAGCTAGAGACGTGTTCCCTACCTCACGAATATGGTCGGGTTCCAAGCGAGAGCCCTCAAACACCACTTGCTAGCGGAGTGAGAAAATAGTGGAACGAGTGAAGTTAAGTGACGACATCGAGATTAGTCGTCTGGTCTACGGAATGTGGCGACTCACGGATGATCCCTCTCATAGTACGGAAGCTACTATTGCAAAGTTAGATGCATGTCTCGAGCAGGGGATAACCACCATAGATCAAGCGAATATTTATGGTGCCTACACTGCTGAGGCAGAGTTCGGAAAGGCACTGAAGGAATCTCCAAACCTACGACAGCAAATCGAAATCGTCAGTAAATGCGATATCGTCTGGCCCGCTGGTCGATTCGCTGACCACCGAGTCAAACATTATGATACCTCTAGAGAGCATATCTCAGCCTGCGTTGAGCAGTCATTGAGGGATCTCAATACAGACTACATCGATCTCTTATTAATACATCGCCCCGATCCGTTAATGGATCACGACGAAACCGGTTCTACGTTAGATGCTCTAATAGATCAGGGGAAGATCAAGAGCGCTGGGGTATCGAACTTTCGGCCATGGGACATAGAACTCCTCCAGAGTGCGATGAGCCACCGCTTAGTGACTAATCAAATCGAGTTAAGTTTGATCAATCATCAACCGCTGGTGGATGGTGATGTTGCCTATTTGCAACGTCATCGCTATCCGATTATGGCCTGGTCTCCATTGGCTGGTGGTGAGCTATTTAAGAGTTCGGCCATCAATGTCACGCTAGAGACGGTAGCAGGGCGACTCAATTCGACTACTGAAGCCGTAGCAATCGCTTGGTTACTTGCGCATCCCGCGAGGATCGTTCCGGTACTCGGCACAAATAATATTGCTCGGATAAAAAGGATTCACGATGCAACAGCGGTTTCCTTGGATCGTGAAACTTGGTTCGAGCTCTATACGGCTGCATTGGGTCGAGAGGTGGCGTAATGGAATGTTTACTTGAAGAATTTGTAGGAATAGATCCAAAGGTTCTCAGAAAAGCCTTGGGGCACTTCGCTACAGGAGTAACAATTGTTACAGCTCAAGCCGATCGGGGCCCCGTCGGTATAACAGTGAATAGTTTTGCCTCAGTGTCTTTAAATCCAGCTCTAGTGTTGTGGTCAATCGATCGAAACGGCTCGCGGTATGAAATGTTTCGAAATGCCGAATGTTACGCTATCCATGTCCTGAGGGCTGATCAGGGCAACCTTGCATTCAAAGTGGTGAAGGATGCTAGAGATTTTGGAGATTTGGATTTAATCCAAGGTGATCATGGAGCACCTATTATTCCAGGGTGTTTAGCCGTATTTGAGTGTCAGCAGACTGAAGTCTACCGGGGCGGTGATCACGACATTATCCTCGGAGAGGTAAAGTCGTTGCGAACCATGGAGGGTGACGCTCTGGGGTTTTTTAAGGGACAAATGATGACCGTGAAGTCGTAGGATTGAGGTCAGGCATGTCGCTAATCATAACAATATGTGCCGAATTAAATAATCGAATCTCTAAAGGATGCTTGTTTCTTGGTGGACTCTCTATTGTTTTAATGGTTGCAGCAATCTTAGTCCAGGTTGTGTTCCGCTATGGCTTCAACAACGCACTGCCATGGCCCGACGAAGCTGCCCGTTTCTGTATGGTGTGGATGGTTGGATTCTTGGCTCCAGTAGCACTTCGTCGTGGTGGGTTTGTTGCGGTTGATGCCCTTGCTTTTGCGTTGCCTCGACGTCTTGCAAGCATACTAAATTTATTGTTGATCATGATCGCCAGCTTGGTGGTGTTCATGGCGGTAAAAATCGGATGGAGCGAGGTCACAGGTTTCAGCGGTCGATTTGCGACGGCTGCTCTCTATGTCCCTTTATCGTTCGATTTTTCGGAATGGTTTAGGGTTCCGCGTAGTTGGATGATGGCATCCATTTTATTCGGTTTTACGTGGATGCTATTCATCCAGTTCGAGCTGTTTGCTAAAGAACTATACACACTGCTCACTGGAGATAACCATTCGGCAGGAAAGGCGTCGGAGGAGGGCGAATGTTAGTTTGGTTTCTTCCTCTATTTTTAGTCTTTCTTGCGCTCGGATTACCCGTTTTTTTTGGATTAATTGCATCTCCTGGTGTTCTTCTCTGGCTAAACGGTAACGAGAGAGATCTCGTTCTTTTGTACCGCAATTTATATAACGGTATGGATAGTTTCCCGCTAATGGCGATTCCATTTTTCATGTTGGCGGGTGAGTTGATGAATCGCGGCGGGATTACGGTTCGATTGGTCGAATTCTCTCAAGCATTGATGGGGCATCTCCGAGGCGGTCTGGCTCACGTAAATGTTCTCTCCTCTATGCTTTTTGCTGGCTTGTCAGGGTCAGCGGTAGCAGACACCTCTGCTCTCGGTTCGATGCTTGTACCTGCAATGGAGAAGCAGGGATATACCCGAAGATTTGCGGCAGCAATTACTGCAGCCAGCTCTGTCATTGGTCCAATCATTCCACCGTCTGGGATTATGATCATTTATGCCTATGTCATGGGCGAGAGTGTTGCCGCATTATTCCTTGCTGGTGTAGTACCTGGAGTGATGGTAGGCGGCGGTCTGATGCTTATCATCAAATTGATGGCTGATCGTTACGACTTTCCCGTGGCCTCGCGCAAATATAGTTGGAGTGAGCGCGGTCAGGCCAGTTTAAAGGCATTCTTTCCGCTGATGACTCCAGTCATTATTCTGGGTGGCATTCTTTTAGGAGTTTTTACGCCAACCGAGGCATCGGCTGTGGCTGTTGCATACGCTCTAGTTATCGGGTTATTCGTCATCAAAACGTTGAAATTCGACGATATCCCTTCTGTGTTGACTAACTCTGGCCTGACCTCTGCGGTCGTGCTGCTTTTGGTGGGCAGCGCGATGTCATTCAAAACAGTCGTGAGTTTGAGTCATGCTCCCGAAATCATGGCGGAGTGGATTCTATCGCTCACAGAGAATCCGTTGCTTTTGTTGCTGCTGATAAACCTACTGCTGTTTGTCGTTGGGATGTTCTTAGATGCTGGTCCAGCAATCATCATTTTGGGTCCGATCCTTGGTCCGATATTCGTTGATCTGGGCGTTCATCCCGTGCATTTCGCGATCATCATGTGCGTGAACTTGACGGTGGGCTTAGCGACACCACCAATGGGCCTTGTACTGTTTGTCGCCTCAGCTGTTTCTAAGGAGCGCGTTGAATCGATTTCGAAAGCGATCCTTCCTTTTCTCGCTGTAGAGATTGTCGTAATCTTCTTGATTACGTACTTCCCGGCTCTGTCGATGACGATTCCACGTCTGGCGGGCTTTGTAAAATAACTAAAACTGGAGTATCGATATGCTTAAAAAAACACTCGCCGCTCTCGCCCTTGCTGGTGCAGTAGCGTTGCCTATTGAGGCTATTCAGGCGGCTGACTACACGATTCGTGCGACGGCCAACTCAAACGAAAACGACGAAGATTACGATGGACTCGTTGTGTTCAAAAACTACGTTGAATCAGCATCAAATGGTGCCATCGAGGTCGAGTTATTTATTGGCACACAGCTTTGTTCAAATGGAGCTGAATGTCTTCAAGGCGTGGCAGACGGATCGATTGACGTATACATATCTACGTCCGGTGGTGCCGCTGGTATCTTCCCGTACGTTCAGGTACTAGATCTACCGTATTTGATGGCGGATGACCGGGTTGCTGAACACGTTTTGGCAGGTGACTTCACTCGCAAAGTTCGTGATATGGCCCTGGAAGACTCAGGGAATGCAATTCGTTTAATGACAATTGGTAACACAGGCGGATGGCGAAACTTTGCGAATACAAAGCGTCGCGTGCAGAAGCCTAAAGACCTTGCAGGTTTGAAGATTCGTACAGTTGTTGCCGACCTTCCTCAGGAACTTGTGAGAGCACTGGGTGCATCGCCTACTCCAATTCCATGGCCTGAACTATTCACTTCGTTTCAAACTGGAGTCGTCGAAGGATCTAAAAACGGAATCACCGATATTATGGGCATGAAATTCCCTGATGCGGGACTTAAGTATGTGACTCTAGATGGTCATGCATATATGGGTGCTCTTTGGTGGATGAATAACGCCAAGTACATGGGTATGCCTGCGGACATGAAGCGTGTTGTAGTCGACGGGTTCTATGCCCTGCAACAGGCAACCTTCGCTTCACCGAAGCGCAAGTCAATCAAAGCGTATTCCGACTTTGTAGCCGGTGGCGGTGATCTGTACGTACCGACCCCTGCTGAAAAAGCGCAATTCAAAGACGCAGCTAGCCCTGTTTACGATTGGTTTAAGTCGAACGTAAAGAGAGGCGACGAGGTATTCAGTGCTTTGACTACTGCTGTCGCTGAAGCAGAGGCTCAAATTGAAGCGGGCCGTAAAGCCGATATGTAATGGGGAACAGAGGTGCCATTTAGGCACCTCTGCTACTTACTTTTATCGAAACGGATACATCCAGGTTCTGTAATCTTCGACCAACTCTAGAGCTTCATTGATTTGCTGTGGATTCATCTTTTTGATTACTTCTTCTTGAGAAATAAGCGCATCTGGGTCTCCTCCGATAGCACTGAGTGTGTACCACATATAGGCCCGAACCAAATCGATCGAAGGCAGCCCGCGGCCAACTTCGTAGTACCAACCAACTCCAGATTGAGCACCCGCGTGTCCCTTCATCGCAGAACGCAAATACCATTCGAACGCTCTCCTATCATCCTGCGTGACGCCGAGACCCATCGCGTACATGATTCCAATCAATTCTTCCGCATCTGCATTTCCAGCATTCGCAGCTGGACGCAACATTTGCATTGCTTTGTCGAACTGGTTCGCCTCCATCGCGTCTCGCGCCTCTTCGATATCGGCAAGCGCAAACGTCGAGAAGAAAACAATACAAAGAACCCAATACTTCACGGTGTATGTCTCCTATGCATAGCCTTCCCATGTTATGCGGTTAATCTTCCTAGTGCACCGACGGAGCAAGATTTTCGTCCCGTAGATGAAAATATAGTGGAGCTAGGGCGGCTTCTATTCTTTGACAAGGTGTTATCAGGCAATCGCAACATCAGCTGCGCTACTTGCCATCATCCGCGTTTTGGAACAAGTGATGGGCTATCTCTAGGTATCGGTGAGGGCGGTCATGGGGTAGGTATAGACCGGATTCCTGGTACTGGGCAGGCTAGGATTAAGAAGCGAGTTCCTCGAAACTCACTAGGTCTTTGGAACTTAGGTGCTGTCGATCAGACCATCCTAATGCATGACGGTCGGATATCTGAGGCAGATACCTACGAAAACGGCTTTAACACACCAGCAGAAGAGTGGCTTCCGGCTGGATTTAACGATCTGCTCGCCGTGCAAGCAATTTTTCCGTTAATTGCACAATTCGAAATGGCCGGCAATCTGAATGAAAACGAAGTGATTGGGGCTGTTCATGACCGAGTTGATTACGCTTGGCCAATTATTGAAGAGAGAGTGAGGCAAATTCAGGGATATCGATCGTTGTTCGTGGAATCATTTGCGCATATTGAGCATCCATCTGAGATATCGATCGTAGATATCGGAAACGCGATCGGGGCATTCGTAAATCATCAATGGAGGAGCTATGACTCTCCGTTTGATGACTATGTGAAAGGAAATCGAGACGCTCTTACTGATAAGCAGATGCGTGGTCTCGCATTATTCTTTGGTGAAGGTCAATGTGCTAATTGTCATAGTGGTAAATGGTTTACCGATAACCAGTTTTATGCATTAGGTTTGCCTGCTTTTGGCCCCGGTCGAACTAGACGATACAACGATATTGCCAGAGATCTCGGCCGTATGGCCGAGTCTGATGCTCTTGATGACATCTACAGGTTCAGAACACCGCCGTTAAGGAATGTTGAGTTGACCTCGCCGTATGGCCACAACGGCGCATTTAAAACCTTGGAAGGGATAATCAGACACCACCTTAATCCACACCTATCGAGGTCTAGTTGGTCGATATCCCAGGCTGTATTACCCGAAATACGAGAATTTAAGAAGGTCGATCTGATTATTCAGAACGATCGTTTGGAGATGGAACGATATACCCAGAAATTGGATATTGAACCCGTCAATCTTGGTGAAGATGATATTGATGCGCTTACGGCGTTTCTTCGATCTCTAACTGGTCGATCCGCACTAGCCCCGTCGATGATAATTCCTGATGAGGTTCCTTCGGGTCTTAAGGTTGATAAGTAGTTCGCTATTGCTTGGTGCTATAAGTTAGATTGCATTCAATCTATGGCGGGACTTGAACCTGCGACCCCAGCATTATGAGTGCGCCGGACCAAAAATAAATTCTATTAAAAACAATGTATTAATGACTAAAAACTGCTTTGTAGTATAGAAGTAGTAAAGTCAGTTGCCTTCCTAATTTTCAACTACAGAACACAAACAGTGTGTTTGACCACACTGTTTCAAGGCTCTTGGAACTTACAAAGTTCTTTTAATGGGGCGAGCCACTCAATCAACTCCCTCGATAAGTCGAGAAGCCGTATGGACTGAGTAGTAGCGGGACGTGATAGTGCGAATCTTCAGAGATGCCAAATCGAATGGGGACGATATCCAAAAAAGGATACTCGGGTAATGCAGTACCTTGCGCTTTAAGATAGTCGCCAGCATGAAATGTGATTTCGTAGATCCCGAATTGAGCGTCGTCATCTGAGAGTAATTTTTCAGATACACGTCCGTCACCATTGGTCGTAAAAATGCCCAATTCCTTAGGATTTGGTTCAAGGCGCTTAAGAGAAATTCGTAACCCTTGGGCAGGAGTTCCCTTGGCTGTATCGAGTACGTGAGTCGAGAGTGTAGTCATGCGAACCTCAGCTTAAATAATCTTGGATAAGTTGGTTTGTCGGATGCGTTTTGAGTTGTTCCGCGAGATAGTCGAGGAGTAGTTCAACTTTGAGCGCTCGACCTTTGCGTTCAGGCATCAAAGCCCGAATCCCCAGGTTTTGCGGTTCAAACTTCCTTAAAACAGGTTTCAACAAGTCGTCGCGCAATGCATCGGCACAAGTCCAAATGGATTGCTGGACCAGGCCTTTTCCACTAATAGCCCAGTCGGTCAAAATCTCACTAGATGACGCATCAAGGCCGCCTGAGATAGCAACAGATTCGAGTTTTCCATTGATCAAGAATTGCCAGCGAAAGCGCGTTGATCCAGGGAATCGAAGGAGTAAACATGAATGATTTTTAAGGTCATATGGTGTTTTTAATTCGCTTCCTTGGTCTAAATAATCACGGCTACCAGCAGTTATTCTGTGATCAGGAACGAGCGGGCGCATAACCCAAGAGGAGTCAGGTAAGTAGCCTTGGCGAAGTGCGAGGTCGACTTTTTCTTCAACTAAATTGACTGCACGGTCGGTTACATCAAGACGAATATCGATACTTGGATATTCATTTTTGAATTGCCCCAAAATTGGAGCGATGACTGAGCGCCCCAGTGCATAGGGTGCAGAGATTTTAATTACGCCCTCGGGTGCTGCCTTCATTCGATCCAGTTCGTTTTGGCAATCAGCAAACTGGTTCAGCACCGATTGGCAGGTGCTGTAATAAAGCTCTCCTGCTTCGGTTGGTCTGACTGATCGAGTCGTCCGATGCAATAAACGAACTCCGAGCTTTTGTTCGAGCTTGTGTATGCGTGAGCTGACTACGGCGGTTGATATTCTGAGGTCACGACCGGCAGCTGAAAAACTCTCGAGGTCGACGACACGACAAAACACTGTAATGTCATCGATCTCATACATGTCAGTTGTTCTCCAGCCAATGCCCGAGCATGGCGCGCTCTTCGGATTTCATTTGAGTCATGTTACCTAATGGCATGGCTTGAGAAGCAACTGATTGTGCATGCACCTGTGCTTTATATCTCTGCACATCCGCAAGCGTTTCGAGAATGACACCTTTTGGTGGTGCCGTGAATCCTGCCATTATTGGTTGGGCTGCATGACATCCAGCGCAGTGGGTCGTCACAATTGTTTGTACTGCATCATCAGTGACAACGTCGTTGGCATTGATCGTGACTGTTTCAGGCTTTGCCCAGATTGCGAGAACGATGATTAAGATCGAAGCAGTTGGCCACTGCCATTTCACTCGAAGCCCCGTCGCTCCAGCATGCCCTGCATTGAAGTAGTCTCGAATGATTGCGCCTATGAGAACGACGAGACCTACCAATATCCAAAGATCGTCGCCCACGAATGTCATTGGATAGTGGTTCGAGAGCATCATGAATAACACTGGGAGCGTGAGGTAGTTGTTATGCGTCGAGCGTTGTTTTGCTTGTTGTCCAAGCGCTGGATCAGGTGCTTCTCCGCGTTGAAGTGATGCGACCACTTTTTTCTGATTAGGGATGATGATGAAAAAGACGTTACCGGTCATCCAAGTTGCGACCATTGCCCCAACATGCAGAAGTGCTGCGCGAGAACTGAATATCTCGCTGTACGCATAGGCTGCTACAACCACAACAGCATAAACAACGAAGCCGAGTATCAAAAAGTTCTTACCAATTGGTGTCTTGCAAATGAGGTCATATACGACCCACCCAAGTGCCAGTGAGGCGAGAGATAGAGCGACTGCTTGCATAACTGTTATGTCAGCAACAGATGAGTCGATTAGAAACGCTTGTGCACCCCAGTAGTAGGTGACTGCTAATAGCGAGAATCCGCTAATCCACGTGAAATAGCTTTCATATTTGAACCAATGGAGTTCTTTTGGCATTGAGCCTGGGGCAACCAGGTATTTTTGCACATGGTAAAATCCGCCTCCGTGGACACTCCATGATTCACCATGAACGCCTTTGGGTAGAAGTGCCGCTTTACGTAAAGATAAATCGAGCCATACAAAATAAAACGAGCTTCCGATCCACGCGATCGCCGTGATCACGTGAAGCCATCGCAATAATAAGCTTGCCCAGTCCATCCAGTATTCAGCCATGATGCATCCTCAGGTCGGTGCGTGTTACGTTTGGCAGAGTTTAAAGGCCGTTGTTCTGAATAATTACCCTTAATTTTTGCTCATATTATCAAAAAAATATTGATAATCTCGAGCGCGATATTCGAGATAATGCACGCTCATTCGAGGAGATGATCATTGAACTCACAGTATCCACGCGATTTACAGGGATATAGCAGTCGCCCGCCACATGCAAACTGGCCAGGCAAAGCTCGCGTCGCAGTGCAATTTGTTTTGAATTATGAGGAAGGTGCGGAGAACTGCGTACTTCATGGCGATCAAGCGAGTGAGATCTTCCTTTCCGAAATTATCGGGGCGCAACCGTTCGTAGGGCGTCGTCATTTATCGATGGAATCGATTTATGAGTACGGATCTCGAGCGGGAGTCTGGCGTGTTCTGGAACTATTTCGATCACGCCAAGTGCATCTGACAGTTTTTGGGGTAGCCATGGCAATGGAGCGCCACCCAGAGGTTGTTGATGCGATGTTGGCTGATGGTCATGAAATTGCGAGTCATGGATATCGATGGATTAATTACGACGGCTTTTCTGAAGCCCTTGAGCGCGAACACATGGAGAAAGCGATAGAGATTCATGAGCGATTGACTGGGGCGAAGCCTGCTGGATGGTATACCGGTCGAACTAGTGAGTTCACTCGTGGATTGGTTGCTCAGCACGACCACTTTGAGTATGACGCTGATGACTATTCTGATGACTTGCCGTTTTGGAGTCGGGTCGAGCAGGCACGTCCACATCTCGTTGTCCCGTACACGCTAGACACGAACGATATGCGATTCGCGACACCGCAAGGATTTCATACCGGCGAGCAATTTTTGCAGTATCTCAAAGATGCTTTTGACGTCCTGTATGCGGAAGGGGCATCAGCACCGAAAATGATGTCAGTTGGGTTGCACTGTCGTTTGATTGGTCGACCAGCGCGTTTCAAAGCACTGCAGCAGTTTTTGGATTACGTATTAAGTCATGATCGGGTTTGGGTTCCGCGCCGTATCGACATCGCGCGCCATTGGGCTCAAGAACACCCTTACAAGGAGAGCATGTGAGTCAAACTCCCTATCCAAAGCAACTCAATAAAGCTGATTTTGTTGATGCATTCGGCAGTATCTATGAGCACTCGACATGGGTTGCTGAGGCTGTTTACCCATCAATGACGCCAGGAATTGATGCGCAGTCAATGGCAGAGGCGATGCGATTGGTAGTTGAAGAAGCGTCTGATGTGTTGAAGTTAGAACTGTTGCGTGCTCACCCAGACTTGGCAGGACGATTGAGTTTGGCTGAGCTCACTGAATCATCACGCTCAGAGCAAACAGGCGCAGGTCTTGATCAGTGTACTCCTGCTGAGTTGGCAGAGTTTCAGGATTTAAATAACGCATACCTCGAAAAATTTGGGTTTCCATTTATATTTGCCGTAAAGGGTTTTCATCGGATAGATATTTTGGAGGCGTTCCGCGTCAGAGTGCATCACTCGCGCGAAGAAGAATTTAAGACAGCAATTGAACAAGTCCATCGGATCGCTCGATTGCGTTTGGAGACCATAGCAAATGAGTGTTGAATTGAATTTACCAAGTTTCGCTTTAGATGCAGTGAATTTAGCGAGCGAGAAGCTTGGCGCAATTGCCGTCGATTGCAGCGATGATTTCTTCGCTGATAAGCAGCGGCTGCTTTCGGATTCAGAGCCTGAGTTTCATAAAGGTCGTTTTGACGCGCACGGTCAATACATGGATGGTTGGGAGTCCCGTCGTCGTCGAAGCGGTGGGTTTGATTGGTGCCTGATCCAATTAGCGGTGCCTGGAATCATTGCTGGCTTTGACATCAATACCGCACATTTCACAGGTAACTATCCGCCAGGTGCATCGATTCAAGGATCGGCAAGTGTCGATCGCCCAACTGATGATCAGTGGATCGATTTGTTAGATGAGGTGAGTCTTCAAGGGAATTCACATCATTTCTTTGATGCGAAGTCTCATGATGAACCGATTCGTTGGGTTCGTTTAAACATTTATCCTGATGGTGGGGTTGCCAGATTGAAAGTGTATGGGCAGCCGGCTGCTGATGAGATGAAGCCAGGAGCTCAACTTGAGTTATCAGCTCTCAAGCTGGGTGGAAAAGTTGTTGCCTACTCGGATGCGCACTATGGCAATCCAGAAGTGATCCTGACTCCAGGTCGTGGTGTGAACATGGGTGATGGTTGGGAAACGGCGCGTCGTCGTGTTCCTGGTAATGAATGGATAATCGTGAAACTAGGTGTTCCTGGCCTGATAGAACGCATCGAAGTCGACACAGCGCACTTCAAAGGCAATTTTCCAGGCGGATGCTCTTTGCAAGCCGCTCAGATGCCGAATCTAGGAAAGGAAGCAATCGTTACTCAAGCGATGTTCTGGGATGAAGTTTTGGCATATAAGGCGCTGACCGCAGACTCGATTCATACGTACGAGGTCAATTCGAAAGAACCGGTCACGCATGTGAAACTCAATACCTATCCGGATGGTGGTATATCACGACTTCGAATTTTTGGGACGTCGATCTAATGCGAACAATTAAGCCCGAGCCGTTAACAAGAGAGGCATTTGCACCCTTCGGGGACGTGATTCAAATCGAAGGATCAGAGCAGTTTGAGATTAATTCGGGATACACGACCCGGGTTCATGATCTCATTGATATCCAGTTAGGCGGTGAAAATGCCACAGCGCAATTTAGCTTTTTCTTGGGAAGGCCGCGTCCGCTGGAAATTGGGATGCTTGAAAAGCATCCCTTCGGCAGCCAAGCGTTTTATCCAATCGATAATGCGCGCTGGCTCGTGGTTGTTGCAAAAGAGCCCAAGCCAGAGTCCGTCTGCGCATTCTGGGCGACCGGCAAGCAAGGCGTAAATTATCACAGCAATGTGTGGCACCACCCATTATTAGTCTTAGAGCCTCAGCAGTTCGTCATTATTGATCGGGGCGGTAAGGGTAAGAATTGTGATGAGGCGACATTTGAGAATGGTGAAATTGTGTCGATTGATATCGATTGAGCCACACCCAATTATTGCATTAAATCCAAATAATTTGTCCGAAAAAAATTGATAATTACCTCTGTGTATATTGATCGTCCATTTTTTACGACATCTCACTGATGCCCCGAATTTAGTGGTATTGAGATTGTTTCACGAGGCAATTCTGGATTTCCCATAAGCAAAAGACTTATCGTCAAATCAAAGAAATAGTGCGCTCGAAAATTTTTATTCGACTTTCGGATACAACGACTTCTCAAAACCCTTGCGTACTATGCTTTTAGGTAACGGTTTCCTGGCTGTGTCAGGAAAAGATGAACTAGAAGCGTCTGATAGAGCGCTCGAGGAGAATAATAATGGCGAATGACAAGCTATCGGCAGAAGAATTACGGAATCCGGATTCTGTGCCTCCAATGAGCCAAGCGATTCCGCTTGGCTTGCAACATGTCCTTGCAATGTTTGTAAGTAATTTCACGCCTGCGATCATTATTGGTTTAGCGGCAGGGTTCAGTTTCGGGTCGCCCGATCTCGTTTATTTGATTCAAATGTGTATGTTGTTTGCGGGCATCGCGACCTTGTTCCAAACCGTTGGATTTGGCCCCGTTGGTGCGCGCTTACCGATCATGCAAGGAACGAGCTTTGCCTTTATTCCTGTGATGATTCCTGTTGTTAAAACTGCAGGTCTCGGTGCGCTATTTGGTGGTATTGTTGTTGGTGGTCTGTTCCATGCGTTCCTAGGTACCGTGGTTGCGCGGATGCGTAATTTGTTGCCACCACTCGTCACAGGCCTCGTTGTTATATCAATCGGATTAGCACTTTTACCAACTGGCATTAAGTATGCGGCTGGCGGTGTGCCACTCATGGGTAAGCCAGAGTTTGGTGGGTTTGATCACTGGTTCTTGGCGCTGGTAGTGATCATTGTCTCGTTGGGGCTTAAATTCTTCGCTCGCGGCATGTTGTCGACTGCCGCCATCTTGCTTGGTCTGATTGCGGGATACATCGTTGCAATCCCAATGGGAATGGTCAATTTCGGTAACGTTGCGAAAGCATCATGGTTTGCTTTGCCTAATCCAATGAACTTCGGTTTTGAATTCAATGCAGCAGCGATAATCGGAATCATGCTGATCAGCATCGTGAGTGCGATTGAGACTGTTGGCGATATTTCGGGTGTCACCAAAGGTGGTGCTGCTCGAGAAGCAACTGATAAAGAGTTATCAGGTGGTACGTTCGCTGATGGCTTGGGTACAGCGCTAGCTGGATTCTTCGGGGCACTTCCGAATACGTCGTTTAGCCAGAACGTTGGTTTGATCGCTCTAACCGGTGTGATGAGTCGTATTGTGGTTACTTTGGGGGCGGTATTCCTGATCATTTGCGGTTTGGTCCCAAAGATCGGTGCGTTGATCTCTTCAATGCCAATAGCAGTTCTTGGCGGTGGCGTCGTTGTTATGTTCGGTATGGTGGTTGCTGCTGGTATCAACATGTTGTCTGATGTTGTTTGGACTCGCAGAAACATGGTGATTCTTGCGGTTGCGCTATCTGTTGGTCTAGGTTTACAGGCTGTTCCAGAGGCGCTGCAACACTTACCTTCAACCATGAAGGTGTTGCTGACTTCTGGGTTATTGCCAGTTGCATTCATCAGTATTTTGTTGAATGCGGTACTGCCCGAAGTGGACGATAAATCAGCCCTCTAGATATCGCCATGGAAGCAAAGCCACCTTCGGGTGGCTTTTTTATGTGAACATTCCTATCAATGTGCACAGTCTTAATTGACCAAGGCAGTACGAGAAAAACACCGGAATTGTAGTATAGGAATGACTATACTACTTGTCTAGCTATCAAAATCTCTATAAGTATTGATTTTAAAGGGAAAAATGGTGGCTATGGCGGGACTTGAACCTGCGACCCCAGCATTATGAGTGCTGTGCTCTAACCAGCTGAGCTACATAGCCATTCAGAAGAGGCGCGAAAGATACTGAAGTTTCTCACCTCTGTCAAAGTTTAGACGTTGAAACGGAAATGAATAACG
>Ga0181604_10002168_pt1 | contig 17161 bp, 9 predicted proteins | sample 041ome_12_FD_148663 | JGI IMG/M metagenome (GOLD analysis project Ga0181604, IMG submission 148663) | Coastal salt marsh microbial communities from the Groves Creek Marsh, Skidaway Island, Georgia - 041410US metaG (spades assembly) | ecosystem: Environmental > Aquatic > Marine > Intertidal zone...
GAGGACAGCGGCCGCCGCCGCCGCGACTGCTTTCTTCTGGAATTTTTCATCAGCAGAAGACGACGACGACGACGACGAAGCTTTCGATTCATCGTCGTCGGCGCGAGCAGCAGCCACCACACTCGTTCGCTTCTTGATGTTGTTGTTGTTGTTGTGTACTTTTTTCTTCGCCTGTTTTTATATTTGAGAAAAATGTGTGTGTGTTGACGTAAGACAAAAGATTAGTGATGAAAGAAAGAAATTTTAATCGAAATGCATTCGCGCGCGCCGTCTTCTTCTTCTTTCAAACGCAGACTCTCTCTCTCTCTCTCTCTCTCGCGAAGAACAGAACAACAGGGTTCAGAGAAGACCTTCTCAACGACGACGACGACGAGCGCTCACTCTCCTCGCGGGATGGTTCCCACACCGCTCTCGTTCTATCCAAAAAGTATCTCCCCCGAACAAAAAAGCGATGATCGTGCAGACGCGAGAGACGACGACGTACACGACGACACCAAAAGCGCAAAGAGAGAATTTGAAACGACAAAAACAGTAACGCACCTTCTTGGTGTTCTCGACCACCACCGTTGGGGGAGTCCTCGCAGAACAAGAACGCATCATCATCATCTCGTTTTGGATGTGTATAAATTATGCTTTTGTCTGTGGTGTTAAAAGTGACGACGACTTTTTGCGAGTACGACACGAAAAGGAGGGGCAGAAAGCAAACGCGAAAAAGGAGCGAGAGAACAAACGGACCACAGAACAAAGGAAGGAGAGAATTTTTTAAGAGTTAAAAAGAGAGAGTTTGACCGTAGGAATTGACCAGACGACGAACGTTTTTTTTCATCCACAAACAAAGGAGAATAAGAGAGTTTTGTATCTCTCTACTCTCTCCAAGAGAGATTTACTTTGACGTCTCGCTTAAACTCGTGACAACAAAACACCTTTGGAAAGCAGCGCGCGTTTCGGATTTAAGAGCAACAACAACACATCAACTTCTTAATAATAATCGAAAAAGTAGTATTGCTTTACCCCACTTTTCGAAAGTCGTTCGAAAGAGAGAGATTATATTTATTACGTTTGAGAGAGAAAACGACGAACGGCGCTTTGTTGACAAAATCTTCTTCTTTATCGTCTTCTTGACTTCTTCTTCTCGATGACATCATCATCGACGACGAGTGGAGGGTGGTTCCAATCGGATTCCGCGCGATCGTCGCTGAACACACCTCCGAACAACCACCCCGGAGAAGAAGAAGAAGAAGAAGATGCGACGATTCGTCCTCCTCTCCGGTCGACCGAAGACGAGGACGAAAACACTTTAAAATCCTCTTCTAGGAAGAATAACGCGCCTTCGAGTTCACATCTATCCGTCAAAGAGAGAGGAACGAAAGGATTTCCCGGACGAGTGTCCTCGAACAGTAACATCGCGGGAATGATAACGCATCAGAGCAGTAGTAGTAATATCATCATCAACAACAACAGACCTTCGTCTCCGAGCGCGAAAATGAGCTCTCCGGCGAACGCCAACGACTTGTTGGTGCGCTTCTTTGAGTCGGAATTTTTCGACGAATGGATCGCGATTTCCTATTTATGGAGAGCGAAGAACGAAAATATAGTCGAGTATTTGTGCAACAAGATGTTGATGTTTGACGACGACAGAGCGGAGAGGTATTTGTCCCAGATTTTGACCTTATTGACGCAGCGTAAAATGCCAAAGTTGGAAAACGTGGTCTGCGCGTATTGTTCGCGGTCGGCGCGGCTGGCAAGTAAGACGATATGGTTGTTACGAGCGGCGATTGGGGACGTAAAGCATCCGAAACCGTTGATAAAGTTGAAAGTTAGATGTTATAAAGCCGCGATTGAAAGTGGAACTTGGCGTTCACCATTCGAGAAGTGGCCCGGGTTGCCGGACGAGAAAACCAAAGAGATGGAGGACGAGGAGGAGATTTTTGATTTTGATACGAGTCGAGAAGGGAGCCGGCACTTGAAAAGAAGCACTCTATCCTCACCGTCGTCTTCGAGAAATAATATGATCACGTCGGGTTCGGAAGACGATGAGGATGAGGAATACGACGACGACGACGACGACGACGATTCGGCGTATGCGCTCGGTAATAATACTGACGGTGTGGCATTGAGAGGAAGAGGAGCTGTGGGGAATACAACGTCAGAGTCATCTTTGCACACGCAAAATATAGCCTCAACACCACCAAATTTAGAAGGAATGCAGCAGCAGCAGCAGCAGCAGCACCACCACCATAACAACAACAACAATAACAACAATAGCAAGAAAAAAAGTGGTGATGTTCTTCTGAGCGTCCCTAATACGCCGAGTAAATCGGGTTGGTTGTTTGGACACAAGAATGCCGAAGAGAAATTGTTGAAAACGCCTCCGAGTTCACCTCCGCAAAAACAAAAATCGTTAGAAAAAGGGCACGGAAGTAACAGCTCGAGCACAGGATTTCTCAGTCAGCTCTTTGGTAAACTCACCAGCTCTTCGAAGCTACACGACAAAAGCTATTCGTCGTCTCCTTCGAAGGCTAACAATCTCGCTTCTGGAGGCGACTCAAGGACGGATTCGCCGCAGCTTCAAAGTGCCGCTTTGCAAAAAGTCCGCGAACGCGAAAAAAAGCGTCGACAATCGACGTTCGATCAAACGTCCGATCTCGCGGAGAATCTCTGCGGTCTTTCCAGTCAGTTGGCAAAGACGTTTCCGGTGGATTCGAGACAAAACGCGTTACGAAATGGCATCGAAGAGGTGAACAAAAAGTTGGTCAACGTACCGTCTGGAACTGGTGTTATGTACCCACTAGGTGCTATTGGAGAGTATAGAATCGTTCGAATTCCCGCGCAAGAAGCCATGTTACTCAACTCGCGCGAGAAAGCTCCGTATTTGATTTGTTTCGAAGTCATTCGACCAAACGCGGAGTACAACAATACCGGGGGAGAAAATAGTTACAGCGAAGGAATGAGAGCAGACGACCGAGCCGATAGTATGAGTAGTAATAATTCGTTTTCATCTCGTTCAAACGCGAGAAAGAATCCATTCGTGCACGCGAGCAACGCTGATGATAACGGTGCCTCGGAGATGAGCGCACAAGGTCACGAACGCAAGAATTCCGCCTTGCTTTCGCTCGGCGAGTCTGGTGCTTTGGATATTCCAATGGGTGGTGGACGTCGCCACGGTCGCGCGGGATCGTACGATGCCTCGACGCTTCCGGTACCGGACGAGGAATTCCTCGCGAGATCTCTACGAGAGCAGGAATCGTTAGAGTTGGCGGCTTCAAAAATTGCCGAGCAAAGGCTTTCGTTCGATAAGCCGAGACCAGTGTTACGGATGCATAAAGATCAAGCAATGTCGGTTCCACCGAGCGCAGAGACTACGCCGCAAAAGCAACCCCCGCAAGGTCAGCAGCAAGAGAACTCGTGGAACCCAAAATCTCTCGCCGGAGGTTTTTCGTCGTTCATTTCAAATTCGTTATCGCCGATGCTTTTACCTGATATAAAAGAGGTCGGTTCCGCGGTGGCTTCGCCGAACGAAGTCGGTTCGCCTGTGAAAGACGGGTGCGTGCCCATGGGCTTTAACAGTATTCATAGCATAGACAAGATGACGAGTCACCACGATTCGGTTTCCAAGGCTATCGATAGCGCGTTAGCGAAAGTTTGGGACGAAACTACCGCTGTTGTTCGAGTACATCTCGATATCGACGAAAACTCGGGCACCGTCCATGTCGCCCTGGAGATTCCACATTTGAAAAAAGAGGAGGATTTATTGAAGCTGCAGCAACAACAACACAAGAAGTCTTCGTTTTTTAGCACGTCTTGGTCCAAAAAAGAACCGAAAGTCGCGGACATCGTCGATCCGGCGAAAGTTTCGGCGAAACCGAATTCGAGACATGCAAGAACGCCTTCGGATGTTGGTTTAGTACAAATGGCCCGACGCATGCGTCGCGGATCTGACGATGCGAACTGGGCGCCAGAAGCCGAGGCGAGAGATGTTACGAGAAACCCTCGGGGAGGGTCAATCATGGAGCAGCTTGGTCCGTTCTTAGGGACCATAGGAAGCGATGATGACAACGAAATCGACGAATTCGAAGAAAACTTTCAGCCGAATCAGTCTAAGTTGGGATCAGTGCCAACATCGCCAACTTCTTTGCAGTTTCACAAACGTTCCGCCGGTGGTCTCGGCGAGCGATGGATCGATAAAGTCGAGCGCATTCGACGCGCGTCGCCGTACGGGAACCAACCTGGGTGGTGTTTGAAACCAATCATTGTCAAAGCGGGTGATAATTGTCGCCAAGAGCTTCTTGCGATTCAGCTCGTGAGAACCTTTGCGGGTATCTACGCTGACGCTGGCTTACCGTTGTGGATCAAAGATTACGAAGTTTTAACCACCTCGACGACCACGGCGTTTATCGAAGCCGTCACAGACGCGCCGAGTTTACACGCCGTGAAATCGAGAGCGCCTCGAGGCTCTACTTTAAAACAACACTTCGAATCCATCTACAACGGTTACGGGTCTCCAGAATTCAGAGTCGCGCAAAGAAATTTCGTGGAGAGTTTAGCTGGCTATTCCATCTTGACGTATTTGCTCCAAATCAAAGATCGTCACAACGGGAACATTCTCTTGCGAGAAGACGGCCGATTGATTCACATCGATTTCAACTTTATGCTCTCCACCTCCCCAGGCGGCATTAACTTTGAATCCTCTCCGTTTAAACTCACCAAAGAATATCTGGAACTCATGGACTCTGACGCCGACGGCGTCGCCTCAGAAGCTTTCAACTACTACAAAGTCTTGTGCATCCAAGGCTACTTGGCCTGTCGCAAACACGCGGAACGCATCTTACTCCTCGTAGAAATGATGGCGCACTCGGGATGTCCGTGCTTCAAAGCCGGCCCAAAAGTTGTCCAAAACTTACGCAAACGATTCAACCTCGGCAGAACGGAAGAGCAAGTCGCGGAAATCATGTTAGCTATGATTTCCGATTCTATGGACGCGTGGAGTACTCGCCAATACGATTTTTTCCAACGCGTTTCCAACGGCATCTTATAATAATAATACTCGATCGATATTATTATGTGAATCGCCGCGCGTGTTTAGATATATTAGATGATAGCAATATTAAAACGCATTAGTAAAACGTGTTGTCGAATAGCGAGGGCATACTACTACTACTACTAGTAATACTACTACTCGTCATAAATCAAGCGATAAAAACGAGTTTCCTCCTCTTTCTCAGAAGAATCGCCACAAAACAGACACATGGTGAACCCCTACTTGGTGGGTGCCCCGGCTGCTGGCGCCGGCGCGCTCTTAGTCGTCAAATCCATATTCAAAAACAAAGAGAACAACAACAACAACAAGAAAGGAGAGAAAGAGCAGAGAAGAGGCACGGTGACCGACGACGAGGCCTCGTTCGCGTGCGAACGCGTGTGCGCGTCGGATCGACTGTTGAAACGAATGGGGGGGTTAGCAAAGGTGAAAAACACTTAAATTAGTATTGTTTTCTTTGTCTTCTTTTGAGTAACGATGGAAAAGATCATCGAACGACGACGACGTAAACGACGACGAATAAAAAGTGGAACGGAATGGAATCGAATCGATCGTCTGTAAGCGATGATGATGATGATGATTGCAAAAGCGCATCATCATCGCATCGAAAATTTGAAATTTGGGAAATTTTGTTCTTTTTTCCTTCTCTCAAAACACGCAAAAACTGACCCTTCAATAAAACGAATACAAACAATTTTTTATTAGGAACCGACGTCGAACGCGTGCGTGACGGTGTGCGGAATGTCCGCGACAGATTCGTGCGCCGAGGCGTGCGAAAGGGTGATTTGTGCGAATCCGCACTCCGTGCCGGCGTGGAACGATCAGTGTTCGAATAGGTGTAAATCGGAATGTTTGAGAGGTCGGGCGGCGTAGAAGAACGCGAACGATAAGCGCACTCATCTCGTAGTCGTATCGAATGTGGAAAAAGGTCTCTCGTTGTTGTTGTTTTAATTACATAGGGATCTGTATCATTATTATCGTAGTAGGATTTATCTTGCATCCTCCCATTTTCTTCCTATTGTGCTCTCTATTGTTTGCCGCTACTTTGCTATGCTCTCTCTACAACACTCCGTCTTCTAAATATTGACTTTCCGGCTCTTCTCCTTCCGGATAAAAATCCTCCGGTTTCGCTCGGTAATGTTTCAACATGTTCTCCTCCAACTCGTGAACTTCCGTTCCGACTAAAATCAAAGAGTGCAACGGCCCTCCGGCGTTCACTCGACACATCTCTTTCAGCGTACAGCTGATGAACCGCTCGTCCTCTTGACCGACTCTCGCCGTGGCGACCACGATGGAATCTTCGTCGTACACCCCTTCCTTCCTCACTTCGTTTTCCACGTACAACATCTGTCTCGCCGCTGTGCTCACGCTCATAAACCTCGCCGGTTCGTAAATCTTCTTCCCCGTGCACAACGCCTCCACCGTCGGTTCTTTCACCCGAATATCCAGCAACACGAGCGTGTGCAAACCGCCGTTTACTTTGTTCATCTTGATCGAATCGTAAAACGAATCCGGTTTCCACGTTGGCGTGAAGAAACACAAGGAAACCGTTTTCCCGAAATTATACAGCTGTAATCCAGACCCCGCGCACGCGTTCATGATCGACGCGTTGTAATACATTTTCACTTTCACCTTCTTCTCGTGCGCTCTCAGCACTAAATCCGAGTGCGTGGTCGCCGCGAAACAGTCGCCGACGACTAAAAACGCCACGTCTTCTTTTTCCGCTTGAGTTAACATCCCGTCCACGCCGTTCGATTCGACGAACGCGCGGTCGCAAATGGTCACTTTCTTCCCGTAAAACTCTTCCAGCTTTGAAGGAGAGGCGGCGAGAACGGAGGTGTAATTTTCCAGGTACACGTGCGCGCATTTGTCCCGAATCGCTTCCAACGCGTTGACGGTGATATCTTTCTCGTTTCCAAGACCTAAACCGATTAAGTGTAAACCCCCCATTCTTAGTGCAATTCTTAGTGCTCTTTTATCTTCGCGACTGGGTTCTTTGAAAACCGCGCTCAGTCTCCTTCTTCTCTCTCTCTTTCTCTCTGATTGTTCAATTGTTTTGTGGGGGATGTGCAACACAAAACGCACGCGCAATAATATTAATAATGACATCGACGATGACATCAACACCATTTATTACGGCTGCTCATGCGACCACGACTACTGCTCGCAGTAGTATTACTACTGCTGCGATTCTTGATGCGAGGAAGCGGGGGAGGAAAAGGAGGATGAGACGAATGTCATCCTGCACCTCAGGGAACTTGCGTTTTCCCTCGAGTGGCGGCAAAACCATCATCGATAAGAAACGACGACGGGAAACGACGACGACGACGAGAGCTGCTTCGAGGGAGGAATTCTTACTCGTGAATAATACTGCTACCATCGAGGACGACGAGGACGAGGATGAAACCACTTTTGTACGGACGACGACGAGACCGCTGCCGATGACGACGGGAGAAAAAGTGTTACGAGACAGACTGAAACCGAAGGCGTTTTGGACGAGACGAGCGGCGGTGGCGATGATGATGACGACGACGACGACGGCGTCGAGGACGACGGCAAAAGAAGAGAACAACACGAACACAAACACATCATCATCATCGGCATATATAGAGAAATACTTCGAACAAGGACCGTTCTCCGTTCGGCAGTTACCGAAAGTGGAACACGTCTCCGCTTCCGTGTATCCGTTGTGCACGGGCATCGCCTGTCGGTTGTCGGTGAAAGCGTTGGTGCCATTTCCACCTCCGGTGAATCCAGACGAGCTCTTTCCTGTGCAAGGGAGTACTAGTAGTGCCGCGAAAAAAGACTCCTTTATCCCCGCGGAGATAACGAAGAAAGCGCTGTTCCCGCTCGCCGTGTTCACGCCGGGATTTTTAGTCGACGCGGAATCGTACGATTTCCTCGCTCGGAGATTGTGTTCTTTCGGTTACGTCGTTCTGAGATACGACAAGAGCGAGAGTATAAATGAGACGCTAGATGACGTCGTGAGTGCGTCTTTGTTGGAGGACTTGATCACGTGGGCGAGTTACGGGAGCGGGACTCTGTCGAACATTGTAGATTCGGAGGAGGTGTTGTTAATCGGGCACTCGAGAGGCGGGAAGATTTCCGCTTTGGAGAGTTTATTCGACGAGCGCGTAAAATGTTTAGCGTTGGTAGATCCGGTAGATAACACGCAGTACGCACCATTAGGACCTGGTTTTCCCTCAGCGGTCATGGGAATGGAGAGCGACGATAGGGAGAAGAAAAAATTTGGGCCGCCGGCTACGTTAGTTATTGGCGGGTTGAAAGGCGGCGAGTGCGCTCCTTTGGGATCAAACTACGCGAATTTTTTTAAAGCAGCGCAAGTAGCCACGAAGACGTATCAACAAAAGAGCGAAGAGCCGTGGGGTTTCACCCTCGATTGTGGGCACTTTGATTTCTTGGATGAAAAATCATTCATTCAATCCAGCGTGTGCGACGTAGGTAATTTGGACGATAAAGTGACAAAAGAAATTACCGCGGCGGCGATTGCGTTTCACGCAGACCAAACGTTCAGAAGTAAAAATAGCAGCAACAGTAGCAGTAGTAGTAGCGATATTAGCAACGCTAGAAAGGCATTTTTCGAGCAGAGTAAGATGACCTTTGGGGACAATAGCCTTGTGGAGTTAGTTTAATTCTAGTTGACTTTTTTCATCAAAAGCCTAAGTCTACGTCGGTAATCTTGTGGTTCTTCTTAATCGCGTAGTGGCTGTATGCCCCGCCCGGCGTTACTTTCTTTCCGAAAGTTGGAGGCGTTGGAAGAACTGGCAAAGCGAAAGCCATCGCCATCGCGAGTGCCCCTTTCATTCCTTTTTGTTCTTCTTTCTCCCTCGTGGCCATGGCGTTCCCATCTTCATCCTCCCCTCTCAAACCGTCCATCCCAACGCTCTTCAAATATTTGAACTGTTCGTAAAAGTCCTCTAAAATTCTCTTTTCGCCGGGTAACTCGTCTCTCTTTCCTCTCGTTTCTCCTTTTTGCCACCGTCGAGCAATCTTCACCATCCCGTCGTCAGTATCGTATTCAAACCACAAACTTCCAACTTGTTCCAGATTTTTCGTGTCAAAATCCCACCTGACGAACGCCATTCTCACGCCGTTCTCTAACCTATCCACCTGAATAGGCATCGGCAACGGCATCTCGCTCGAAAACGCCAACACGCTGCAAAACTGTTGGATTTCGTCAACGATGATTTCTTGCACGTCGATCGAACACTCTTCGCTCAGTCCTTCGTCCACGGATCCGCACACGACTAACTCGGCGAGTAAATACTCAGACATAGGTCCAACCACGCCTTCTTTTTGCTCTTTCGTTTTCTCGTTGTTATTTCTTCCTCCTTTGCTTCGAGAGAAAGCAGACAGAAGAGAGTTCGTTTGCTCTCGCTTCTCGCTCAAAAGCACGTACGCTTTATTAATCTCAAAAGCAGCTTTACCGTTACTGTTTTTATCTTTCACGACGTCGGGATGAAAAACCTTCATCTTATTTTTATACGCGATTCGGATTTCCTCCGCGGATGCGTTTGAATCCACCTCTAAGACTTCGTACGGGGACCACTCGCCGGTTTCCATCGCGTCCGACTCGTCGAACGAGAATCGATTTGATGACTTTGACGACGCTTTTTGTGTTTTAACGAACGCGTGACGTCTTCCTTTCCCTCCTCCTTTTAATCTCGATGTTTTCGATCTTGAAAGAACAGAAGTGAGCGCGTTGGTACACGAGGAGGAGGGTTTTAGCAACAACGCAGAGGGTGGCAGCATTGCTCCTTCTTTAATTAAAAGCAGACTTGAGTATTAATAAGATCAAAGATTGTTTATGACGCGGATTTTGATGGTTACATAAATACACAGCAGTACGCAAAATAATAACATAACATGTATGATTAGATTTGCAAAGCTTTCGCAATCCTCCGTGCTAAAGATAATACCTCGAAGGGTTTCAAACCTTCCACGTCTTTGACGGTCATCGGGCAGCTATCCGTGATCCAAAAGTTGGAAAATCCTTGCCCCCCGGCGCCTTCGCTGGTGAAGCGTTTCCAGCTTTTGTTCGGGAAAACGCCGTGGGTGACGTAGGCGGAGACTTTCGTCGCGCCGAGTTTTTGGAGCAACGCTTGGCACTCGATTAACGTTCCACCGGATTGGACGAGATCGTCCACGATGACGCAGTGACGGCCAGCCGGTTCGCCTTCTTTTAATTTTACGATTCGTTTTTCTTTTTGTCGAACTTTCGTGCAGACGACGGATTCGTACCCGGCGCGATCGAAGAACGAGTGGAAGCGTTTATAGGCGCCTTCGTCTGGGTACGCGATGACGACGTTCTGCGCGTCTTCTAATTTCTGTAATCGCTTTAAGAGCATCGGAATGCCGCTTTCAAAACACGGCAAGATGGCATCTCCGAAATAGAAGCGTTCTTGCAACGCGTGAATGTCAAAGATAACCGCGCTGGTCGGTCCGCCGCGACTGGGTGGCGTGGACGACAGCATGCGCGCTAAAGTCACCGCCGTCGCCACTTCGCCTTCCACCGCGACTCTTTCCGCAGTTCCAGTAGGGAAGAAAGGTAACACCAACGTAAAACTCGCCACAAACATCTTTGGCAAAGAATAAATAATCGATAACTGCTCGAAAATCACCTCCGGGTTGTGAAAACTCGCCAAGAACGCAACGTGTCGATCTCGAATATCGTACGCGTCGTTGATGAACAAATCCGGGAACCCGTCGTTAAAGGACTCCCAGTTAATCGTCCCCAACTCCACCGAAAACTCCTCCAACTCCGCGATCTTCTTCGCCAGCGGTTCGTGCTCCTTCGAGTAAAACAAAACCGGGAACTTGTTCTTCTTCTTCCACTTCTCCCTCGGTTCGTGCTTGAAAAACGTCCCTATCTCGTTACTGCTATTACTATTCGACGACGACGTAAACGACGACGTGCTCGCCGATCCGTTGCTCTCCTGTCTCGCAGTTGGGGTGACCATCGACAGCGGTTCCGTGTTGAACATTCGACTCCTCGTTCGCTCCTGTTCGGATAAAGCCTCCTCAAAGAAGGCGGATTTCCCGGCGAAGCCTTCCTCTTCCATCGCGGACAAACGATGGCTGTTACCATTCGGATAGGAGGAAGAGGAGGAGGAGGACTCGCTGTTGTTGTTCTGATTGGACGAGGTGAAGTTGAAACGACTCGGTGGTAAACTCGCCGCTCGTGTGCTCGTTTTCCTTTGTGTTGGGGACAAATGGCGGCTTCGCTCTGTGTGTTGATTACGAGGACGACGCACGTTACTGTTGTTATTTTTGCCGCCGCCGATTTTAAATACTGCAGTCGCTGCCGAGGAGGAGGACGATACCAACAAAGCAAACGTCGTCGTCATTTGTTGTCCTCTTCGATTCTTCTTCCTTGCGTGTTGTTCGTGGCCTTTTTTAGTATTCGGATAAAATTCTGTCGAATCGACTGAGAGGGGGCAGACAACAAGGAATAAAATAAAAGAATAATCAATTCTACGCGAGACATCACTGTTATATCATTTTCTTCTTCTACGACTAAACCTGGTTTTCGGTGTTCCCGACGAGAGGTGCGACGAGCTCGTTGTTGATGTTGTTGTTGTTTTCAATCGCCTCCCGTCTTCGCTTCTCTCGCAAGTATACGAAACATCCGATTAAAGTCAACGCGTACCCGAGCATGGATCGTAAACCGACGACATTTTTGAATATAACCACGGAAAAGACAACCGTGACTATGGTTTTTACGTTACCGAGAACTTGCATGCTCAACGCGCCGACGTGTTGCGTCACTAAAAATTGGCTGATGTTGACTAAAAACGCGCCTGCGCAGTTGGCGCAGAGCGCCCAGGCTAAATCGTTTTCTTCGTAAGCAGATCGTAAGGCGGCTTTGATGGCGCACACGCCTTCGAACTCAACAGAGGCGGGAAGCAACGTGCACACGGACATTAAACTCATCCATCGCAACGAATTCAACGAATCTAACTTTTCCGATTGTTGGACGACTCCGTCTTTACTAACGCCTCCTTCCGATTCCGCGCTGCTCAACAACAACTCTTGCAAACAACTCTTCGTCGCTCTAGCGACCATGCTCGCCAAAACTAACGCCAAACCTTTCGCGTGAAACGTCGGCTCCGCACCCGCGGTGACCATCCCACCCAAAATAACCGGTGTTAGACTCGCCCACACCCGCCAATGCTCTTTCTTCCGTAAAATCACCATCCCCATAAACGCCGTGACCGCCGGCGTGCACGCCGCAATCGCTTGCTCGAACGACACCTCCAAATACTCCAAAGACGCCACCGCGGCGACGATGGACACCGCGAACGTTTGACTCAAGGCAAAAATCTTCCAAAACTGCCTGTTCGATTGCAACTGCTGTCGAGCGCTCACTCTAAAAGCGCTATTGCTACTCTTATTACTTCCACTACTACTTCCACTACTTCCACTACTACTATTAAACGCAGCGACGACTAAACTCCGCTCTTTGAAACTCAGCACAATCTCGCAGCACACGTACGCCACGCACATGTGCATGAACGTCAGAAATATCGGCAATCGAAACTTGCTCCCGTCTCGCATTAAGATTTTGTTGAAGGAAATCAAAAGCACCGTCGATGCGAACCATCCGCAGACGATGAGACTCGTTTTCAGAAATTTTCTTTTGTTCGTATTCGTCTTTATTTGTTGTTGATTTTGTTGCGCAGAAGCGGCTTGCAAAGGTATCATCGCGTTCGTTTCCACCACCACCGACGAGGGAGAAGAAGAAGAAGAGGTCGTGCTTTTTTGCTGCTGAAATCCTCCTCCTCCTCCTCCTTGCATCATGTCCACGAACGACTGGAAACTCATCGCGATGATGATGAAGATTTTATCCCAAAACACCAACACTTTTTTGTGAGCTCTTTGAAGAAAAAAACAAAGAAGCAGAAAAGTCAAAAAAAGCACCAAAGTCTTGTGTCTTGTCTTTTCTTCATTCGCAAAAAAAGAAAGAACTGAACACATTATTATAACACAGAGATAAGAAGAGAAGAAGAAGAAGAAGACTTTAAAGAAGAAGAGAGAGGATGGTCTCCTTCGTTGCCCCCTCTTCTTTGTTGGCGCGTTCTTCTCATCGTCGCTCTTCTTCTTCTTCTTTAAAGTCTTCTTCTTTATCTTCGATGCGCCGTCTTCGCGCTGATGAAGAATGGAAGCGAGGAAAAGGAAATGGAAAACGAAGATTTGTTGGAGCGTTTTTTTCTGCATCTTCATCGTCTTCTTTAAGCGAGAGCGGTATTCGAAGAACGCACGCAAACTTCGCTTTTAAGAAGAAGACTACGAAAGAGAGAGAGAAAGGCGGTGATGAGGAGGTTTTTCCTCTTCGGTCGAGAACATTGAGGGCGATTTTTGTGGACAACAGAGAAGGAGAGAACGCTTCGTCGTCTTCGTCTTCTTCTTTGGATGTGGTCACTTCGAGGAATAGGAGAAACATAAAGAGAGCGAATGTAGTGTTGACGCAAAAGCAACCGCGTATGCCTTTGATTGAAATAGCGAAGCGGGTGCAACTGTTGGTGCAGACGTTCGTCCGGTGCGCGGCGAAATACGCGCAGAAAGATTACGAGTCCATAGCGAGCGCGATTTCTAGACTCGGTCCGACGTACGTGAAATTCGCGCAGGCGGCGGCGAGTCGCGGGGATCTCGTCGGACCAGAGTTGGCGGGAGCGCTCGGGCAGTTGCAAGACGACATGGGACGGTTCAGCGATCAGTTAGCGATCGATACTATTCGAGAAGAAAGTCCCGAGTTATACGAGGACATAGAGAACGTAGAGGAAATGCTAGAGAAAGGATCTGTGGCGGCGGCGTCGTTGTGTCAGGTGTATAAATGTCGATTGAAAACGCAAGAAGTGGTCGCGGTGAAAGTGCAGAGACCAAACATCCGAGAACAGGTGGAGGCGGACGCGTACTTGTTGAGATTGGCGGCGTCGTATTTAGAAAAGTTTAATTTGGTGGAGGCGAAAGCCGTGGACGCGGTGGACGAGTTCGTGTCGAGATTGTTCGAGGAGATGGATTTCGAAAACGAGGCAGAAAACGTGAAGAAGTTTAACAGCCTGTACGGCCCAGAAGGAACGGCAAAGATGGACGACGTCGTGAACGGCGCCGCGGGTAACAGCGATAACAGCGGACGGAAAAGTAAGCTAGAAATTAAAGTGCCAAAAGTGTACGAGGAGTACACGTCGAAGAAAGTGTTGGTTTTAGAATGGATAGAAGGGACGCCGTTGACGTCCGGGGAATTGCGCGAAGTCGATCCGAAAGATTTACCGTTGGTCAGGTTAGGCATCGCGTGTACGTTGAGTCAACTCATCGAAACAGGCGTCATGCACGCGGACCCGCACGGAGGAAATTTGATCAAACTTCCCGATAATCGCGGGTTGGCGTATTTAGATTTCGGATTGGTTTCAACGGTTCCGGAACAAGTCCGAGACGGTTTAGTCGCCGCGGTATCGCTGATGGTATTTAAGAAAGATTACAGGAAAGTGGCGAATTTGTTTGGCGAGTTGATGTTAGTGCCACCATCGGTGATGAACGACGCGGTGAAGATGAAGGACCTCGAAGACGCCTTAGAGGACGCTGCGAACAAAACGCTGAAATTCCCGGAATCCGGCTCGGGGAAGATTGTCCCTGAGATACGGTTCGACGAACTTTTATTCGCCTTGCTCGCTTTAGTCCCTCGCTTTGAGTTTCAATTACCGCCGTATTTTATCAACAACGCGCGCGCGTTGGGCGGATTAGAAGGCATGGCGAGAAGCGCGGACGGGACGTTCAACGTGTTGAAAGAGGTGTATCCGGTAGCCATTCGTCGGGTGCTTAAAAATCCAAACCAAAGCGAAGTGTTGAGAAAAACGGCTCGGACGTTAGCGTACGACGATGCAATCGGAGGCTTAGCGTTCGCGTCGTTGCTTCGCGTGTTGAACGATGCCGCAAACTTGACGCAAATTCCGAGGTTTAAAATCGCTTTCGACGCGCTCAACAGTAGCGAAGGCAGACGATTACTCTTGGAAACATTCAAGGCGGAAATTTCGAGAAGAGTGCGCGCAGTTCTCGATGCTCTTTTCAGACGAGGCAGAAGAGAAGGTAATGGTAGTAGTAACAGTAGTAGTGGTGGTGGTAGTAGTAGTAGTAGTAATAGCGATAGCAGCGGAAGTCGCATTGTGATTGCATAAATTACATAAATTTTCCCACTTTGTAGGTACTCAAACTGAAAGATTCGCAGAGCTCATCGAGGTGGTTCTCCACCGGATCCATATAGTGCCCTCTCGCATCTATTTTTGCTCGATGAATAAAGTTTTTATTTCGTGCATCATCATCATAAGAAAGTAGATTGATGCACTCATGGAGATTGACAGTTGGGCACACGTGACGAGGGACCATGAAAATGGTTTCACCTTTTTCAACCGGCGGTGGTGCCCCACCATCTTCGATAAAATTCCTAACGACCTCGAACGTGAGGTGTTCTTCTGAGCACTTGGTTTGTTTCCAAAACGTTTCAGTCATAGTTTTGGTCGCACCATTGAAAGATAATTTGCCTGTACTAGCAGCAACAATTGCTATGGGAGAGCCTGCTTCGGCGGCAATCGACTTTGATCCCGCGTTGCATGTAAACATTCGATCGTTTTTCTTTCCAGGTTTTGATACAACCTTGGCGGCAACATACAGTGCTGGTCGCAAATATATATTGTTATCGCGCATTTGTTGGCATATTTGCGTGTGTGAACGATGATCAAAGAACACTACAGTGCCAGGGGATACAGTTCTCAGAATTTTTCTCCCGTAAAACGTTCCTTCGTGACGATCCATTTTGCCGGTTTTCATGTTCAAATATTTGTCCAGGGCGTGAATAAATGTAGGAGTACCAGAGGTGACAATTTCAATCGGTTGCGCTGTTTTATTTGCCTTCACCATCGTACCAACCTTTGACGACTGTTGCTCTTTATGAAATTTAAGAAAATTTACGATTGCTTCGTCATCGATGTTCCATTTCATTTCTCTTGCTTTCAACTTGTCTTTGTCGTATCCAACGCAATCATCGATGTGACCTTCATAAACAGAAAGTCCTGAAAAGCGACTTCGACTCCAAGCGTGAGACATGAGCTCTTCAAAGAACGTCTTGTCCACCTCAGAAGGATCCAGTAAACTGAATCCAGTTCGGTCGAATCCGTTGCTGAAATCGAGAAAAAATCCAACATTTGGTAACATGGTATCGTCTTGCATCGACGTCCAATCAACTAAGCAGTTATCACGAAAGAGCTTTAACAATGTGGTATCTTCTAATCTAGGTGCCGCTTCAATCAAGACGTTAATTTTCACCATGCGATATTCCATCGCGAGTGTTCTTACGTCTTCACACTGCTCTTTTGAAACGAGCGGATGCGCGTATAAAACATCGTACTTTAATGCGTCCTTCTGCTTCGTTGAAGCTGTTGTCTTCTTCCTTCTTTTCGTCGTCGTTTCCTTCTTTTGTTTCGCTACTTCGTGATGTTCGATGGTAGCAAGTAAATAGTGCAGCTCTTTGATCGTCGAGCATTTAAATTTAAAGACGCCTTTCTCTAGCAAAAGGTTCCAAACGAGCGTCATTTTTGTTGTTTTCACGTGCGGTCGCCAATTTTCAACACATTTGACCAGCCTTAACATTGCTCCGATGTTTCTTTCAACTTGGTCCCAATCTAGACAAAGACAAGGCGTTCTCAAATTGGGATACTCTCTCATTATTTTCTCAATGTCGTCTGCGCGAGAGGTCAACACGCAATAATCGTCCCAGTTAAAAGCCTGTTCTTCCCACAACTCTTTTGGCACTTCTCTCCTGATCGTCGTTGCACTCCGATGATTCTCCTTCCTCGTTCTCTTGTTTGAAACCGCTGAATTCGCCGTGGTGGGTAGGACTGCATTCGGACTCCCTCCTCCTCGTTTTTCATCCACGTTAGGAATGTACTTGGCTATAATACGCGTCCATTCTTCCTTTCCATAACATTTGTCGTCATAGATCTCAAAGCTGGTAAACTTAGATTCCTGAACTTTGAGTAAAATTGTTTTAATCGATGTATTCGATTCCTTCGGCGGTACATAGCATCTCAATGTCTCAAAGAGACCCCACACTGT
>Ga0181604_10002170_pt1 | contig 17154 bp, 15 predicted proteins | sample 041ome_12_FD_148663 | JGI IMG/M metagenome (GOLD analysis project Ga0181604, IMG submission 148663) | Coastal salt marsh microbial communities from the Groves Creek Marsh, Skidaway Island, Georgia - 041410US metaG (spades assembly) | ecosystem: Environmental > Aquatic > Marine > Intertidal zone...
TTTGAATTATGTTATTAAAATCTAATAGTTTTTTCTTAGATTTATATTCCAATAAGTTATTGTAGATATGATCTAATTGTTTCCAGTTTACATTTCTTGGATCGTGTTCTTCTAAATCAAATTCTTTTCTAATGTCTGTGCATTTATTTACTGCTCTACTTATTATTTGAAAGTATGGATTTTCAAAACCTAAATAAAAAGACTCATCTTTATTATATCTATCATAAAATTTTACTTGAAGATTTAATTTTCTACCAAACTCTTCGTAGTGATAGGGTTGCATAATATCTTCTTGACTAATATTTAAATCATCAACTTTAATACATTCAAATGCTAAAGCATGAAGTGTTTTAAAATATCTTAATTTTTTATTTTCAAATGGCATTCTTTGTTTTGCTTCTTCTGCAGCCTTCTTAGTGAAAGCAAAATAACCTATACGATGTAAAGGTATTTTATATTTTCTGACATAAGCTTTGGCTCTACTAATTAATTTATACGTCTTACCTGTACCTGGAGGACCATAATATTTATAAATCATACAATATTATCTTGACTTTCTATCTCTATAGTTTCTTTTACTTCCTCTGGTTTTTCAAAAATATGTAAAGGTATTCTTGCAGTTCTTATTGCCTTGAAATAGTTACCTTCATCATCTTGACCTGGAAATCTTTTTTGTTTACCAAACAAAGCTCTTCTGTTTTGATCTTTATCTTCATTATTAAATAGTTCATGTGAAATCATATAAGATGTTTTCTGTGCATCGTATTTCCATTCTTCGTTTTTTAATTTGTCAAAGAATTTATCAAACACAAACCATGCAAACTCACCTTCTACTAAAGGTCTACCACTTTCAAATGACATATAGTTTGTAGCCTGAGCCCCGTATATATGTTTCTCCAATAATTTTTTAAGTATATCAATTGGACTTGTACCTTCTGCAGGTTCTATAATTTCTATTTTATCTTTACCACTAATTGATTTTAATATTTCATCAAACTGATCTTGTTTAATTGATGGTGCTACAATCAAAGCTTGTTCAAATAACACCGTTTTAAATTCATGTACTTGAGTTAATTTATATGTATTCTTACAATGTAGCTGTATTGTTTCATTCTCTTCAGCGTTCTCTACAGTTACTCTCCACTCTGGACTAGGTTTAATATTTATTTTTTGTAGGTTACTTAATGTTGGATAGTTTGTTTTCTCCCCTGCTAATACACCAAACTTTCTTTTTACACATAATGCTTTCATACAGTTTGGTTCTAGTAGTGGATCTGTGCAAGTAAAACCTTTCTTTTGTTTCTCCCAATTTTTTATTTTAGATTTAATGTGATCATCTGTCCAATGCTCATCAAAAGAAAAATACTTTCTACCTGCTTGTAATACCATTTTTTGCCAACTGTCTGTATATTTTTTCTTAGCAAAGACCATGTAGTTGTATAAAAATCTATCTCTACCATCTGTAAAGGTCATAACTTCTTTAGTTAATTTTTGTAAACACGGTGGACCATCTTCAAATTCTTCTCCACCACCTTTTAACTCAGAATAAATTATATTTTCTTTTATTTTTTTAAAATCTTTTGGATCTACTAAATTTAATCCAACTGTTTGTATAAATTTTTCAAATGGCATTTGACTACCATCTATATCTAATGCTTTTCTATCGTCGCCGTTGTATGGTAGATTTATAAAATTACCATTAGATACTGTTCCATCAGTTGATATTAACTGTGTTTGTTTTGGAAATATTTCTGTTGCATGCGGTAATTTAAATGGAACCAATAACTCTTCTAAAAAACTTCGTATCTCTTTTGCTCTAACCAACCGAGTGGTGAACACATATAAATGCAATCCACCACTCTTTGATAATATAGGTATTATTGGTAGGTTTTTATCTTGGATGACATCAAGATAAAATTTTTTATCTATTGGATATTTATCCACATCAATTGCACCAAACCTTGCCATACCTTCATCGGTACATGGTTGTATTCCAATTGATTTAATTCCTTTTAAATGATCTAAGTAATCTTGATCTGTAACCGGTTCTTTAGTCCATTCATGTTTCCATTTTTTCTTTCCTGTTTCCTGATCTATGTAACCGTCATCAACTTTGCAGACACCATAACTTCGAGTTAGTCCACTAAAATATTCTATGTATTCTTTCATTTGTCATCCTGTTTTAATTAATAAAGGTGGGCCAGTCTCCCGGCCCTGCCTTTTCTTGCAAGTGTCCCCTTGGGGAATTAGATAATCTCTTCAGATTTTGTTTCTCCAACTTTCTCGTACTTAGGTTTGCTTGAACCCGCAGATACTTGTTTTTGAAACTCTTGAGCCATCATGTATATAGCTGCATCTTTTTCATCAGATACATCTAACATCTTAGATATTGATGGTTTATATACATGCCAAGTTTTATCTCCTGCATTTTTTTCTACAGTTTGTAATTTAAAAACTGCAGAGTATGCTGCCGGTTGAAAAGAACCTTTATCATCTGTCATTCTTAAATTAGAAATAAGATCATTTAGTTTTCTTGCCGGTGTAAGATTAGATGATCTCATAGTGATCACCGCTTTTCTTGGTGCACCATCTACCATTACAATAATGTAGAAGTACATAGTTTTTTCAATATAGTTACCATTAGATAATCTATATTTTATACCACGCATTTCTTCTTTTGCATCAGCAGGTGGGGTTAAATGTGTTCCAACAGGTGCTGATGGACTATCACCCATCTCTTGCCACTCTGGATATCTAGTTTGTGTATGTGCTATAATAACTTCGATACCTTTCTCCCCGTCCATAGGTTTACCAAAACTAGCAGAATATAACATTCCTGGTTCAGCACCTTCTACATGTTTAGGGCTTCTTGAGTTACACTCTGGTGATAGTTGGTGTAAGATTTTCAGAATCGGTGTTGATACGTCATCTGATTTGATTTCCTCTGCACCTTTACCAGAATCGGCTCTAAGGTTTAGAGATGCTAGTGCACCTGCACTATTCTTTTTTACGACTTGTTTGTCCATACTATTTACTCCTTTATTAGTTTAGTATTTTATTAGTTTATTTTTTATTAGTTACACTAGTTCGGTTTCCCTCTAGTGTATTAAACAGATCAGCGGGAACTTCATTACCTTTTTCTTTCCATTCACGCATTACTGCAGAGAGTCGAGCGTGGTGAACCTTCTCTTGTTGAGTTGGTTCATAGCCACGCTCCCTCGCAAGGCTAGCGTATTCGACAGCCTTGTTATCTTCGCCTTGGCCAAATGTTACTGTGATGTTATTATCAACAATATCACCTAAGCCATTGTCTCGAAGCCATTGTATACCTTCCTCTTTTTTTTCTGCTCTAAAGGAAGCATAAAACTTTTTACCTATTGATAGTTCAGAACCATCTTTTAGTTTCAAAGTTTTTAAATTCTGTTTTTCCATTATGTCTGGAATAACATGTTCACCAATATATTTTTCTTGGTCTTTAAGTTCTTTTAATTTTATTTCTGTTGCTAATATCTGTGCACCAACAGATTTAAATTGTTCTATCGCTTCTGATAATTCATTGACATCAACTTTATCAGTTTGATCAGGCGCATCCTGTCTTAAATTTATATTCATAATTTTACCTTTCGTAAAAGGTATATATAGGATAATTTTATATTGTCAACTAGTTTTGAAAAATATTTATCTCGATTGGATAATATGTTTTTTCCTGTCTGTCCCATTTCAACAACTTATATTTGCCGTTAGTCATATCAGAAACTATTGAACATGTCACGCCAATAATTGCAGGATCACCCGACAACAATAAATAATCGTCGGTTGTAAAATTTTTTAACTTATCTCTTATTTGAAATATTAAAGGACCGGGTGAAAAAATCATTTGAGCTTTTGCCGGAAGCATGACCGTAATTTCGCCATACTTTTGTGCACCCATTACATTGTATTTGGGTTGACCACTTTCTCTGTCGACAGGAATGTCTTGTACTAAATAAACTTTGCTCATTGACTTTTATACTTTTATAACTTATATACACGTTTAGAAAGAAAAAGCAAACTATGAACTATAAATTTAAAACTAAGCCTTATGGGCATCAATTAGATGCATTAGAAGCATCGTGGGATAAAGAAGTATTTGCGTACTTTATGGAGATGGGTACGGGAAAATCTAAAGTATTATTAGATAATGCAGCTATCTTATATGATAAAGGTGAGATAAATGCGTTGCTATTGATAGCACCAAAAGGTGTTTATAAAAACTGGTATGACTCTGAAATACCTACACACTTACCTGATCATGTAGATACAAATATTGTTCTTTGGAAGACATCAGATAAATCAAAAAAACAACAGTTACTTTTAAATACTTTATTTAAACCAGGTTCACATTTAAACATTTTAATAATGAATGTAGAGTCATTTAGTTCAGGTAATGGATCTGATTTTGCATATAAATTTTTAGCATCGCATCCAAAATCAATGGTTGCTATTGATGAAGCAACTACTATCAAAACACCTACATCAAACAGAACAAAAAATATTTTAAGTCTAAGTAAACATTGTAAGTATAGAAGAATATTAACAGGTTCTCCTGTAACTAAATCACCTTTAGATTTATATTCACAGTGTCAATTTTTAGATCCTTGGTTGTTGGACCAACAATCTTATTATACATTTAAAGCAAGATATTCTATTTGTAAAAAAATACAGGTCAATGGTCGTCAAGTAGAAATTGTTGTAGGCTATAGAAATCTTGGTGAGTTATCAGAAAAAATAAAAGGTTTTTCTAAAAGAATATTAAAAGAAGATTGTTTAGACCTTCCTGAAAAAAGTTATGTCAAGCATTATGTTGAACTTACAAAAGAGCAACAAAAAGTTTATCAACAAATGAAAAAAGAAGCAATAGCTTTTTTAGATGGTAAGATGCAATCATCAGCAACTGTTATGACTCAACTAATGAGACTACATCAAATTACTTGTGGACATTTTACTTCTGATGATGGTACAATAAAAGATTTACCTTGCCAAAGATTAAACGAACTTATGGATATTTTAGAGAAGATAGAAGGTAAAACTATTATATGGTCTCACTACACACATGATGTAAAAAGAATAATTAAAGAAATTAAAAGAGTATATGGTGATGACTCTGTTGTAGATTATTATGGTCAAACAGATACAGATTCAAGATCAGCTAACATAAAGAAATTTCAAAATGATGACAAGTGTAGATTTTTTGTAGGAACTACTCATACAGGTGGTTATGGTATTACACTAACTGCTGGAAGTAATATGATTTATTTTTCGAATGGATATGATTTAGAGAAACGTCAACAGTCTGAAGCACGTATTGATCGTATAGGTCAGACTAAAAAAATGACTTATATTGATATCATGACTCAAGATACTGTTGATGAAAGAATAGTTAAAGCTCTTCGTAATAAAGTTAATATTGCTAATACAATTATGGATGAAGGTTTTAAAGAATGGATATAGCGATTATAGTCCCCACTATAATCAATCCCGGCAGCTGAGTGCCCAACCTCCCAAAAAATTACAGTTTTTGTAATAATACAATTATAACACCGGCCATACCTGACATTAATGCGCCTGTTGCTACTAAAAATATTTTTTCAATTCTGTTTATTTGATCTTGTAGATTGTGGATTTTATCATGTGTTGCTTTTTGCATAATACGACAAAGCTTTTCATGTGATTCTATTTTCTCTAGTGCTAAATCTTTTTTGGGCATTATGCCAATCCTCTTGATCTTAGTTTAATTTGTTTCTCTTCCTCAGATAATAAGGCATTTTCAACCGGCGTCAATCCCTGATTCATGACTCCTGCTGCTGGCATAGCTGCAGTCTGAACCACTTGTTGATTAGGCATTGGTGTAAGTGGTAATGCTGATTGACCCTCTGGATCAGAGTCTGGTAAAAAATCTTCAAGTTCTAAATCAAATTCATCAAACAAAGTTAGGCTTTGCATAGCTGCATTCATCGCTCTCAATGTAGGTTCTGCTTCAAAGAATACGTTTGCAATACCTGCTCTCTGTGCAAGGTCTTGAAATCTTTCTTGTAGTCCTTCTGAAGGAAAGAATGGATCAAACACTCCAGCAGTAAGCTCGTTGTATTCAGATTTTAGATTTCTTTTATCAAATATTTCATATGTTTTAGTAGGTGATATTCCAATTGTTCTAGCATTATCAATTGTATTTAACATTTTCTTTCTTGCATTAAAGATTTGTTTGTTAGCAATATAATATCTTTCAATAACATCTTGTGCAGTTTTCATTTCGGTAGGATCAATCTCACCTGTAAATAGTTTTCTAGAATCTGATATTGCTTTTTGATATTCAAATAGTTTAAATCCTAAAGATTTTTCTGGATCAACTTTAATTGGTCTAAAGCCAAATATACCAGCAAGCTCTTTTGGCACTTCATATATCTCACCACCTTTTCCAGGTGCTCCTGTAAATCCTTTTATAGTTCTTTGGAAAGGTTGTGTTGTAGGCATCAAAGTTTTAGATAAGTGTTGCATGATAGTTGCAATCTTTTCTGGTTCAGGTGTTTGATCATTATATAATTGTCTACCTTCTCTTGTTCTTCCTTCTCTAAACCATATGTCCATAAATGCTTCTGTATAAATAGACTCTGATATAAATGGTGATGCAGTCTGACCAGCAGCTTCTGCAATACCTTGAACAAAACCTTTCAATAAAACTTCTTCATCTTCTACACCTTCTTGAATACTTCTAAGTACAGTCTGAAAAGGTCTGGTTAAAGTGTCATATACATTATTCTGAGACCAGTTAATGTAATATAAATCATCTGTTTCAGGATCTCTTAGATATATTTTTTGTGAATCTTTTGCCCATGGTGCAACAAAGTCATTAGCAGCATCTGCTTCTTCATTAGATACACCAAACATTGCTTGTGATCCTTTTATTAATCCATAAGGTATTGCACCCATTGCAAGTGTAGTTCCAATTAATCTTTTCATAGCTAAACCTTTCATTGGATTTTTACTTGTGATAGGATTTATTTTACCTGTTAAAGGATCCTTCATATCTTTTATTATTTGTCTGAATATACCTGTACCTGTTCTAAATACTTCTGATGGCCAAGACATGAAGTTACCAAAAGGTGACATACGTGCCGCTCTTACAAACTCACCAACCTTTGCATAGTTTGGAATTGTATCTTGTACTATTGCAGCTACTTCTTTTTTAAGTGCATCATCAGATATTTTAACACCTGCTTTTTTATATGCATTACCTCTTTGTAATAACTGAGTTTCATATCCAATAATTTTCCAAATATCATCTTCAGCTACATACATATCTTGCATAAACTTTGCACCTTTTTTAATTCCTCTAGATGTTTTCTTACCTAAAGTATTAATCATAGGTTTTAAAATACTGTCTGTTGCAATATTACCTTCTCCAAATCTAACATCTTTCATTAGATTTCTAAGATCACCAAGCCTTACGTTTGTATTAGTAATACCTAACTCTAAATATTCTCTATATCTTTCTTGTGATATAGGTTTTCTAGGTCCTCCTACTTGTACACTACCAAAAGCTCTAGACATAGCTTTTCCAAATCCTGGTCCAACAGTTCCGTTTGCAAGTGCGAATGCACTGGAACTCAAAAAGTTTCTTATGTGTGTAGGTATAGATAAAATTGTTTTTGCATATTGTGCACCTGCTTTAGGTGTTAATAATAAGTTACGCCAAGCCCAAGAAAAAGTTTTACCTAAAGCACCTTGACCTTCAGCTTCACCTCTCATCCAGTTTTGAATATTACTTACGTTAGTAAAACCTTCAGCTATCTCTCTTGTTGTCCATGTGTTAGCTAATCTATTAATTAGTACACCATCTTTAAAATATTCTTTTACATAATCATCCATTGGTACAATATCTGCTTCAGGACCAAAAGCTCTTTTTGCAATTAGTGGACTACCATGAAAGAATCCTCTTTGACCTAATGGTGTATCTGATTTAGCTGCTGCTTTCATCGCATCATCAGTATCTAATATTTCATCAAACAATTGATTTTTTCTAGCAATAGTAGACAATCTATTCATACCTTCAAAGATAGAGTGTCTTGCATCTTCAATTTCACCAAACAATTCTCTAAATACTTTTGATCCTTTACCTATAACTTGTATTTCTTTTTTACCACCAGGTAAATCTTTTGTTAAAGTTTGTGCAAATGTTTTTAAACCAGTTGCATCATCCGCAGCTTTAGATAAATTTTGATATGCAAAAGTAGGTAATGTATCTTTTCTAGGGTCCATCTTCCTAACTTGTTTTATAATATCATTAACCATACCTTCTGCTTCTAATTCAGTAATAGGGTTTTTATTTTTAGCTGCATATCTCATAAATAAAGCTTTAGCATTATCTATAGAATCTTGAGTTGGTTTATATTTAGAAAAGAAACCTGCTTCTGCATCTTCAAATATTTCAAATGTATTACCAATATAGTTTTTAACTCTATTACCCATTATCTGTCTTAAATCTCTAGTGACACCGGTAGGTAAATCTACCTTAGCACCTGGACCAGCTGCAGTTATTTCTAATAAATCATTAAATTCTTTTCTAGTTTTAGTTAATACTTCTACAATATTATCAGCTACTGGGTTTCCTTTTTGTGCACCCATTCTTTTAGTAACTATTTTTCTAAGTTGATTTTTTAAATTAGAGTCTATAGGAGCAGTTAGATCTCCTTCAAATAAAGTATTATCTAATACTTTTAAAAATTCTTTTCTTTCTGCAACACTAGATGCATTAAAAAACTTTCTAAACTCTGGAAAAACTTTATCAACTTCAGTGTCTATACGAGCTACCATTTCTTCAGAAAAGTTTGTATCTCTCATTTGTCTTGCTTTTTGAGTTTGTTTAGATGCAGCGATTTCTCCAGGTTTAGTTCCTCTAAATCTAAATACACTTGCTAATTTATCTAATCCTCTTTCTATTTTGGAACTACTATAAGCTAGTTCTTTTCCTCTTTTAGCTAATGTTTTAGCACCTGCTCCTACACCATAAACAAATGGTGTAAGTAATATTGATTCAGAACCAAATTTTAATCTGTTTGCTAATTTTCTTGTTGCATCTTCTGCTGGATCTTCTGAAATATCTCTATCTAGTTCTGTAGGACCTCCTTCAAATAAATCTCCAAACGTTCCTATTTTTTCTACATCAGCTACTAACGTTTCTCCTGCTGCACCACCTGCAACTATAGCTGCAAATCTTTGTTTACCAGATAAATCATTTAATTGTTTTACTTTAGCTGTACCTTTTTTAAGATTTTTACCTTTAAAGTTTGCATACTTACCAGCTCTTTTTGCTTTCAAAGCTCTAGCTGCCATGGTTGCTGCTTTTGCACCAGCACCACCAGGTATACCTATTTGAATTAATGCTTCAGTTAATCTTCCAACCGCTCTCTGTTCTGCAATTTCTTCAAAAGGATTTAAGTCATCAAAAAATTGTTCAACTGCTGCTGCTGTATTTGTATCTCCACCTAGGTCAATTAACTCTGCACCTAGTGATACAACACCTTCACCAACTTTAATTGCTCCAGATGCTAAACCGGCTGCAAATGCAGTAGCGCCACTTACTTCGTTATTGTCTTCAGCTTCAGGTAATTCAATATCAGTTTCATCAATACCTGCTTTAACTAAGTCTTGTTTGTTTTGTTCTTGTGATTGTTTTTGTTTTTCTTTACCAGGTATAGATTTCTCTAAGACCAGTTTCCCTGTAATTGGATCTATGACTAGAGTAGCCATGTTTACTCCGTACCATCAACGTCTAATGGTTCTAAAGTTATTGGATTTAATTCTGTAAAACTACCGTCTGAGTTTCTTCTATAAGCTTTTCCTTCACCAGGATCATATGTCAAACCTCCTATTGGAACTGCTCCAAAATCAGGTTCATACTTTTTACTTTTTTTACTATATTCATAACCTAATTCGTAGTAAGGTTGATTCTTATGTTTTAATCTAAAGTCAGCTAAATTAGCTGCACCTTGTTTAATTTGCGGAATATTTGAAGTAGAATATAAATCTGTTAATACTTCAAATTGTGCTTCATCTGTTTGTGCTGCAAAAAAATCTTTGTTTTGATTTTTTATTCTAGCTAGTCTTTCAGCTCTCTCTGCTTCAATGTCCATTACTTCACCTTCTAACGCTAATTTTTTTCTTAGTTGTCCTCTTGCAGATAAATCTTTTAATAACTGAGCCGTAGGTGCTTTTGCAGCTGTAGCTATATCACCTAGTGTACTACCTGTAGATGGTTGAGACATTAAATTTAATCCGCCTTGAATTAAAAATTGATTTAATGGACTGATACCTTGATCAGGATATTGCTCTGCAATTTTTTGAAGTCTTTCTGCAGTAGTTCCTTCTTGAAAATTTTCCCTGTCTTCAATATTAGACATAATACCATTCATGTTAGTAGAACCACCTCTAAACATTGGTCTTCTAAATACTCTACTCATTATTTTAATGCTCCGTAGATACCTGCTAATGTAGAACCTGCTCCTAATAAAGATGATAATCCACTTGGACTAGGAGTAACTTCTTGAATATTTTTACCAGGATAACCAGCTATTAAACTTGTAACTCCTGAACCGTATTGTTGTGCGGCTGTTAATGGTTGATTTAAATTTTGTATATTTAATTGTTGTTGAGCAGCTAGTTCAGCTTGTCTTTGCTGTTGTAATGCACCGCCCATTGTGCTTAATGCGCCAATGTCTGCTCCTTGTAATGCAGGAACTTGTCCAGCTAAATTCATTTGTTGACCAAATTGTTGTGCTGCTTGTTGTTGTGCTTGACCAAAACCTTGTTGTAATAACTGTGCTTGTAATGCAGCTCTATTTCTTGCAGATGCTGCTCCATATTCTGCTTCTCTAACTCCCTGTCTTGCACCACCAAAAGCTCCCGCTTGAATAGCTCTATCTGCTATTCCAGGTATTCCTTTTTGTGCTTGAATATCATATTCTTGTAAAGTTGCATCAATAACATCTTGTTGATAAGGAGACATATAAGCTTTATAAGCTTGTGGTCCTGTTGCTGCTTCTGCTGCTTGAATATAAGGTTGATAAGAACCAATACCAGCTTGTAATTTTTTTATCGCTTCTTGTTGTAAAGGATCTTGTCCAGCTACAAATTGTGGACCATATACTTTTGAAAGATCTGCACCTTTATAATCACCTACTGCTGTAGATAAATCTTCTAAATAAGTTTTACCCGCTGCTTCTATAAACTCCGGTGGTAATACTCTTGTTTCTGAAACTGCCATTATACTCTCCCGCCTTTTTCTAATTTTTTCATCATGTCATACATACGTTGTGCTCCTTTGTTGACATTACCGTCACCCATTCCTCTCACAGCATCAGCTGTAAATACGAATTCATTGTTTGATAACATTGCAGGAATGTCATCTGCCTTTTCTTTTACACCAACTGGAGGAATAAATCCACCTGTTTCTCGTAAATCTAACTCAGTAATTCCAGCAGGATTTTGGTTTAAAGGTAGGTTCATGATGCCTGAGGCCTGAATCGCGTTTTCTTCTGGATTACCCATTGCAAAACCCATTCTACCACCATATGCTTTATTTTCTCTCATTAAAAATTCTATCTGTTCTTTTGTTAAACCTGTAATAGTAGATATAAGATCTTGATCAGCTCCCATACCTATCATTTGTTTTGCTTGTTTTGCTTTATCAGGATCAATCATTCCCATTTCAGGATTTCCTTCATTATATCCTATTCTACCGCCATTAGCCATTTCAGGTTTTTCAAGTAATTTAGGTGTATCTATATACTGCATCATTTCATCTCTAATCATTCTTAAAACTTCATTCTCTTCAATACCATAATTTTCAGCTATCTCTGTTACTTTTTTAGGTAGATATTTTTCTCTAAAAAATTGATAACCTTTCATTGTACCATCTTCTGGTTCTCCAATTCCAGATCTACCCGGACCAAGCATAATTTTTGCTACTTCTGATATTTCTTGTTGAGGAGCATCCTCAGGCATTGGATTAGAAGTAGTTGTATCTATTTGTAATCCTCTTGGAAGATCTTCCATGTTATTACCTGTGTATGTTGGATCTGTTCCTTCATTATATCCTATTCTACCACCATTAGCTTTGTACTCAGTCATGTTAGCTTCTACAAATCTATTTACTTCTTCATCACTAGCATTTTGATTTAGATTTCTATAATATTGTGCAAGATAACTTCTCAAGGCTTCAGGGTTTTGTCTTAACTCTTCTACCTGTTGATCTTCCATACCTGCAAATGCACCACCTAAAGCTAAAGCTCCTGTTATTTTTTGTGCACCAGTCAATCCATCTAAAATACTTTTACCCTTACCTAAAATACCTGTTAGTCCACTACCACCACTAAATAAAGAAGTTAGTCCTCCAGGCATTAATGCATTAGCACCAAAACCTAACATAGCAACTTTAGCTACAGGTGATTTAACTATTTTTTTAACAGTCTTACCAATAGACTTTACTAGACTTCCTAGTCCATACATTTGTCTCGGCATTTGTCCTCTTGAAATTGGCATTATTTATCTGACGCTGCTCCTAATGGTGGCATTGCTGCTACTTTAATTTTTAATGATCTTGTTACATGTTCTTTTTGAGTAGCAGTTGCTGGATTAGCAATATCATCTTCTGCTTCTTTATCTGAATTGTACTCATAATTAGTTTGTGTATTTCTCAATACTACTTCTGTTTCACATTTAACAACTGGTACTTTCTTACCATTTATTATTGTGTATGCTACTTCTGCTTCTTCTTTAAATGCCATTTTTCCTCCTAATCCCTGTTAATTTCCAATATACTTACAAAACCTTCAATAGCTCCTCCAACAGAAGCTTGTACTCTTAATACATCATTTTCTTCTAAAATTAAAGACCCAGATATCATATTTTCAAAAGTTTTAGCTGCAATTACTTTGTGTGATATTTCATATTCCGTAGTAGCTGAATTATCATAAACAAATACTTCTAATTCAGGGTTAGATCCAGCGTGATTATTAGCTTGTATTGTTTTAACAATGGCTCTTGAATTCGATGGTGGAGTGTAAACATCTGTTTTATCTGTGGTTGCTAAATCAAAAAAAGCGTTTTTATATATGTTTGCCATTAGTTAGTTTGCTCCGTAAACCAAGTAAACCTTTCAGTCTCTTGTTTTAACTCATCTAAGAAAGTTGAATTCAATTGTTCTGTTATCAAACTAATTGCTCTATTAATTTGTTTTTGGTTAGAAACATCATATTCTTCTTTTGGTTCAGGTATTCTTATTACTATTTTAGCCATGTTTATATGATATCCAATCTAAATTTTTTTTATTTTTTAAACTAATAATATATGAATTAATATTATTCTCACATAACATCATATTTTTATTTTTATTATATAATTTATGTAAAGCATTTTCACCTGTAACTGAATAAACAAAAGAAAGTTTATTTCTCTTTGCTTCTTTTTCTATCTCATCAATACAAATTTTCATAGCCTTATATAATTTAATTTTACTAACTTTTGGATTTGAAAATATTCCCCACATAAAACTTAGTTTAGAGGTTTTATCTATAAACAAACCCGCTGCACACATTGGTTCTTTATCTATTACTATAATACCCACCTTCGGTAAAACTTCTTTAGGTATAGCATTATCCCAATCATATTGTTTACACCAATTAGAGATAGTAGAATAATCTTTACTTACAATCCATTTTCTAGCTTGCATTAATAATGTCTACGTTATTCCCACTATCTTGTTTTGCGTACAGTTTCCAATTATCAAAAAAATCTTCTTCGTTATTCATTAATTTATCTTGTTCATTTACTTCAAAGTAATCTGTAAATAAGATATCATTAATTAAAATTCTTCTGTTTTCAGAACCAAATACATAAACTGTGTGTTCTTCATTCCCTAATAATTTACCGTGTTCACTATCTTCGACTCTAACCCATTTGTTATTTTCACTAACCATGTGGCTACCAGATACTTTGATACCTTTATAATCATGTAAATTTTTAACTAAGAATTTACCTGTTGCAAATACTTTACCACCAATTGCAACTTCATTGCCTAGATCAACTTGTTCTACTGGTTTTCTAGTTCCATCTAACATAGTAATTAAAGTTCCTTTTAAGAAGCAACCGCCTCCGCCGCCTCCGCCTCCGCCGCCACCTCTTTGACTTGGTGGTCCAGCTTGTCCTTTTGTTGATACAGGTCCTTTAGATTTTGTTCCAACATTACTTTGACCTCTTCCTCTATCTGGAATTGATTTAGATCTAGATTTAGTGCCTGGTTTTGTAGTTCCTGTTGTTCCTTTAGATTTAGTGCCTGGTTTTGTAGTTCCTGTTACTGGTCCTCTTCCACCTGTTCCTGGTTTTGTAGTTCCTGTTGTTGGTCCTTTAGGTTTAGTTTTTGTTTTTGTTTTTGTTTTAGTAGTTGCATCTGTTTTAATTTTTCCAGAATCTACATATAAATTATCAAGATCATCCATAATATTAACCTTTTTATCTAGTCCTAGACTAGCCATAAGATCATCACTGATAGTTGAAAAATCTTTATCTAAACTTTTTGGAGTATCTATTATATTTTTTATTGTTTCAATTCCAGTAGGTGCTCCCGGTTTTGTTACTCCTGTTACTCCACTATAATCTGGAAAAGAAGATGTTGGTGGTGAAACCATATCCATTATTGGATCTCTATATTTAGTAATAGGTTTCGTACCTAAAATAGTTTCAATTCCTTCTAACATATCACTTCCACTGTCATCTTCAGCTGTAGTAATACCTTCAGTTATTTTTTCAGCTGTTGATTTGTAAGTTGGATCTTTAGCTTTTTTCTTTTGATCTGAAATACCTGTTGTTAAGTCTTTTGCTGCAAAAAATCTTCTTTCTGCTTCATCAAGTGCTGCCAGTTTTTCTTCTTTATATGTTTTTCCAGTTTTAGGATTAATATTTGTATCGCTCATTTTTGCATTAATCAGATCTCTTCTTTTTTGAAAAGTATCCGCATCAGTACGGTAAGCACTATAACCTGCCATAATATTTTCTGCCGTATTTATTGTACCTGGAGTAGCTGCAACAAATCTTCCAACATCATCAATAGCAAAACCTTGACCCGTTAATTCGTTTTCTAATATACCTCTATCACTTGTAGGTAATAAAGAACCTATTCCTTCTAAAATTTTTTTACCCGGCATCATTCCCGCTAATTTTTCTATTCCTGTCTTTGGTCCAACGTTATAATAATCTGGATACATATCCATAAATTTATTTGCTTCTGTTTGTGTTCTAAATCCAGTTCCATATTTATTTATATCAAATTGAGAATCTCCAGATCCAATTAAAGAAGTTTCACCAAACTGTCTTGCAGCATAAGGACTGTAATTATCTTTAGTTTTTGTTCTATTAGGATCAGGATTGTAAACACTAAATCCTTCTTCATTGCCACCTGGTCTAGGTAATTGTTTTATTGGTTCTGGTACTACAGGTGTTGGAACCGGGGTTGGAATTGCAGGTTGATTAGTTCTATCATACCTAAAAGTTTCAGGTAATGCTCTGTTTAAATATGCTTGTGCTAAATCAAATAAAGTTGCCATTATCTACGTCCGTCTGGTTGTATATCTATTCGTAATGTACCAAAGCGCCAAGACTCACTAACATCAGTGTTTTCTATCTTGATATTAACAAACCGGCCTCTGGCTCTTGTATCCTTTTTATCAGTATTTGCGTTAATTGTAAAGGGACTCAAAGAGGTAATTGTATCTGATTGTTGAGGGTATCGTTTAACAGCAAGGGTTACTTTTGCATTACCTTGTAAGTCTTTAAAATCAGGTATAAATCTTCTAAGTGCTAAAAATATATCCCCTGACATACCTTCACTCTGTATATCAAAATCATAAGATTTAACAAAAGATGTAACTGCTGTAGTAGTACCATCAGGATTTACTTGATCGGTTCCTACTTCATGTTCAAATAATATAGTTTGTCCTAAACCACTTTCTCCAATTATAACTGGAAAGGTTCCTGAATTATTATTATTATATTTAGTTGCAAAAGGTTTTGGATATACAGTTGAATCAATCCAAGTAGTTCTAGCTTCAGTACCAATATACCAAATACCACCTTCCATTTTTTCTCCGTAATTTAAAACTACATATTGATCATTATATTCAGAACCTGTTGATGGGTAATACCAAACAACTTCTGTAAATTGATTATTTAAACCAGCATAAACTTGTTGACCTTTTGTAGTATCTGCTTGATCATAAACATAATCTTCAACAGAACAAGGTAGTGATTTAACTGTACCATCAAACATAAAGAAACCATTTGTACTCATCCAAAATGCAACCCCATCAATTTCAATTGCTGCGTTTTTACCAATTAATCCACAGTTAGTACCCACTTGTTCAAATCCAAATGTAAACGGAGCACCAATAAATTTCATAGTATATAATGCATTGTCGGTCCAAACTAGAATAGATTCTTTTGCTTTTAAAGCACCTATAATTTTTGTTCCATCTTGCAGTCTTTGTGATCCAGCAGTGTTGATTGCTGTTGCAGCATAATCATTTATATCTTCTTGATCCGAAAATCGGATAAACATATCATCTTGTGTTGATATATCACCAATAACAGTTTCTGTTCCACAATGAATTAAGTGACGTGTTGTAGGGGATACTAGTGATACCCTGGTTGCTGTTGGATTATTAGATGTAGAAAAACCAGCTGTGGTAGTAGAAGCTCTTACTGTTAAAGGATTTGTTGCACCTGCATTCCAAGTAAAAGTTTTTCCATTTGCAATTGTTGCAACTAATACCTGACCAAAATTACTAAGTGACCATAAACCTGGTTCAAGAGATACTTCAGCTGCTGAGGCAGCTTCTCCCCAATCCACAAAATCTGCAGCATTAGTAACCACTGCAGCATCAGCGTGCGCAGCTCTTGTAGAACCATCTGCTGCTCTAGTGATACCAGTTAAATCGTTTGCAGAAATACCTGTATAGGTAATTAATTCTGTTCCAACTTGTATTCTACCAGATGCAGGAAAACCTGACGTTGATGTTAAAGTAATATTAGTTGAAGATCCATTATTACCGTTTGCATCATCTGCTA
>Ga0181604_10002172_pt1 | contig 17134 bp, 13 predicted proteins | sample 041ome_12_FD_148663 | JGI IMG/M metagenome (GOLD analysis project Ga0181604, IMG submission 148663) | Coastal salt marsh microbial communities from the Groves Creek Marsh, Skidaway Island, Georgia - 041410US metaG (spades assembly) | ecosystem: Environmental > Aquatic > Marine > Intertidal zone...
TAAACGTTTAAAAGAAATAAGAGAAATTAAAGGATCTAAAAAAGAAGAAGCTAAAAATTTAAAATCTAAAATTGTATCTGCTAAAAAAGTTGATATTGTAGAGGATAAAAATAAGTCTTTAGATTCCCCGCTACAACCAGACTTACCAAACACTTCCGAACCAACTATAAAAGAAGTTGAATCAAAAGAACCAATTGCTGAAACATCTCAAGAAAAAACAGTAATGCCAAGTACTGAACTCCTTGATAGGGCGCTTGATGACGGATCTTCTTTAACTGAAGAAGAACTAAGTCAAATAGCATCTCTACTTGAAACTAAGCTTGAAGAATTTGGCATTGAAGCAACTGTAGAGTCAGTTCTTCCTGGACCAGTTGTTACCAGGTTTGAAATACAACCTGCTCCTGGAACTAAAGCAAGCAAAATTACAAATATTGCTCAAGATATAGCGCGATCATTATCAGTAAGCAGTGTGAGGGTGGTAGAGGTTATTGAGGGCAAATCATACGTCGGCATTGAAATACCAAACACTAACAGGAAAATGGTTAGATTGACTGAGATCTTATCTTCCCAAGCATTCAAAAAATCACCATCTAATTTAACTCTTGCTTTGGGGCATGATATATCAGGTAATCCTGTTGTAGTTGATTTAGCAAAAATGCCTCATTTATTAGTTGCAGGTACAACAGGTTCAGGAAAATCAGTTGGTGTAAATGCAATGCTCCTTAGTCTTTTATTTAAATCAGATCCTAAAGATGTAAGATTGATTTTAATTGATCCAAAAATGTTAGAGCTTTCTGTTTATGATGGTATTCCTCATTTATTAACACCTGTAATAACTGATATGACAGATGCATCAAATGGCCTGAGATGGTGTGTGGTTGAGATGGATAGAAGATACAAACTTATGTCATTAATGGGAGTAAGAAATCTTGCAGGCTTTAATAAAAAAGTTGAGGAAGCTGCAGCAAACGGTAAACAACTAATAAATCCTTTGCATCCTGAGGATGAAGAATATCTAGAAGCGCTTCCATCAATTGTTGTTGTTGTAGATGAGTTTGCTGACATGATGATGCTGGTTGGTAAAAAAGTAGAGCACTTGATTGCAAGAATTGCTCAAAAGGCTAGAGCAGCTGGCATACATTTAATTCTTGCAACACAAAGACCTTCCGTTGATGTAATTACAGGATTAATCAAAGCAAATATTCCAACAAGAATAGGTTTTCAGGTATCAACAAAAATTGATTCAAGAACAATACTAGATCAAGGCGGAGCTGAACAATTATTAGGTTACGGAGATATGCTTTATTTACCACCAGGTGTCGGAGTTCCTGTAAGAGTTCATGGAGCTTTTGTTGGAGATGATGAGGTTCACAGAGTTGTAAATGACTGGAAGTCTCGAGGTGAGCCTAAATATATTGATGATATTGTATCATCAGCGCAAGAAACCGGTCCAATACCAGGCTGGTCGGGCTCAGAAAGTTCTTCTTCTGAAGATAGTGATGATTTGTACGACGAAGCTGTTAGTTTTGTATTAGAGTCTAGAAGGGCATCTATATCTGCAGTTCAAAGAAAACTTCGAATTGGTTATAACAGAGCTGCTAGATTAATTGAATCAATGGAAGAGGCTGGTTTGGTTTCAGAGATGAGTAGTAATGGTTCAAGAGAAGTTCTTGTTCCGAAAAGAGACTAACTTGAAAACAAAATTTTTATTTTTATTTATTATTTCATCTAACATCCAATCAAATGACCTTGTTCAAGATTTTAATAATTTAATAGTCAATAATTTTGAGTTTATTCAAAAAACTGAACTAAATTCATCAATCACTGAATCTAAAGGCAAGATAATCAGAATGGAGAATGAAATTCAAATTGAAATCACCGAGCCCTCTAAAGAGCTTTACAGAATAATAGAAAACAAAATAGAAATTTATGATTATGATTTTAATCAAAATAGTACTTATCATATTGATGAAAATAATGATCGCATATTAGATTTTATTATTAACGGAGTTAACAAAGCTGATATAAAAGATTTAACAGATACTACATTTAGTATTAAAAGCGATGATAGTGATATTATTATTGAGCTCAAAGAAGATCATAGTTTTAGTTTAACTTACATAGATAATATGCAATTAAAAAATATTATTAATTTTCAAGTTATTAAATAATCTATTAATGAATATTTTAATAATAGGTTTTGGAGGGGCATCAGGAGCAATTGCAAGATATTTAATAAATGAAATTTTAACCAAATATCTTCCATCATCATTCCCAATTGGAATATTTTTAGTCAATATAATGGGATGTTTTTTAGTTGGTTATTTTATAAATACTTTGATAGTGACTAAAGATTATAATTATTATTTTTTTATCATTGGGTTTTTAGGATCCTTTACCACCATGTCTGCTTTCACATACCAAAGCATTGAGTTGCTTAATACCAATCCTTTAACAGGAAGTTCGTATATAATTTTAACTATAATTTTTTGCATCATTGCTACACATATAGGTTTAACCATTTCAAGGTAGAAAAATGTTAGATATTAAAGATTTAAGAGACAACATTGATCAAGTACAAAGTTCTCTTCTGGAAAGGGGCTATTCTTTGGATATTAAGAAATTTAAAGGACTGGATGCAAAAAGGAAGGTTTTACAAGTAAATGTTGAAAATTTGCAATCATCAAGAAAAAATCTATCTGATGAGTTCGGAAAGTTAAAAGCAACTGGCAAAAAAGTTGATGATTTAAAAGTTAAAATTGATCAGTTAAATCAAGAGCTAAAAAAAGAAAGTATTGAACTAGATGAAATCTTAGAGTCATTAAATGCTTTGTTGCTTGACATGCCAAATGTGCCACATATTTCTTGTCCAGTTGGTGCTGGAGAATCTGATAATGTTGTTATTAAAAAGTATGGAACGGTAGATGTATCAAAAAAAGTTGATCATTTATCAATAACAAAACAAATAGATACTGAAATGGCAACAAAGATTGCAGGACCAAGATTTGCTCTTTTAAAGGGGGATATGGCAAAACTTCAACGATCATTAATTGCTTTAATGCTAGAAACAGCAATAAAAAATGGCTACGAAGAATATTATGTACCATACATGGCAAATAAAGATTCACTAATTGGTGTTGGTCAGCTACCTAAATTCGAAGAAGATTTATTTAAGACAGTAGAGGGCTTATATCTAATTCCTACTGCTGAGGTTCCTCTTACTAATATTTTTAGAAATACTATAGTAGACGTAGATGATTTACCAATTAAGGTTACAGCTCACACTCCATGTTTCCGATCTGAAGCCGGTAGCTATGGTAGGGATACTAAAGGCTTAATAAGACAGCATCAATTTGAAAAAATTGAATTAATGCAGGTAACACATCCAAACCACTCCATGGATGATTTAGATGGCTTGGTTAATAATGCTAAAGAAATCCTTGATTTATTAGAATTACCATATCAAATAGTTGAACTGTGCACTGGTGATCTTGGTTTTTCATCATGTAAAACATTTGATATTGAGGTTTGGATGCCAGGTCAAAATAAGTACAGAGAAATATCTTCGTGCTCAAATTTTTCAGATTTTCAAGCAAGAAGATCTAATATTAAGTTCAGAGACAAAAGCAATAAAAAATTTTTTGCACACACAATAAATGGTTCAGGGCTTGCCCTTGGAAGAACATTAATTGCTTTGATTGAAAATAATTATTGTAAAAATACTAAACAAATAACTATTCCAAATGCATTACAGAAATATTTTGATAAAAATGTAATAAATATTGATTAATTGTTTCAATAGCGCCATAAATTAGTTTCAAATAAACTGATATAATACTTAAGTTAATTTAACAAACTATTTAAAAATAAGTTTTAATTATCATTAAACAACTGTATTATTTGATGGTTTAAAAATTGTATTTTTAATTATAAATATAAGAGGGTATATAAATGAATAACTTTAAGAAATTTACGTTATCTGTATTTTTTGTTTTCGCATCTTCTATAACTGCAAACTCAACAACTTCTGACATAAAAGGAACAGTTGTTGATGCAAGTGGTAATGGACTAGCTGGAGCTGAAGTCACTGTTACGTATGAAGCAACAAACACTTCAAAAACAGTTGTTACAGATGATAATGGTAATTTTTATGCTGTTAACTTGAAAGCTGGTGGTCCATATACAGTAGCATCAGGTAAATCAAGTGTCGCTGATGTCTATCTAACCATTGGTAAAACTACAAACATTCAATTAAATGTTGTTCCATCAGCAGTAATAGAAGATCTTGTAGTAACAGCTTCAAGAGAAAATATTGTTCAAACTACCTCAGGACCAAGCTACGTGTTTACAAGTTTAGATCTTGCTAACACTGCAGCTTACGATAGGGATATTAAAGAGGTTCTTGCACAACATCCTTCTATTTATATTAATCCAGCTGACAATAAAGCTATGCAGTGTGCTGGTAATAATCCAAGATTAAACGGTTTAACGGTTGATGGAATCGCTTTAAATGATTCATTTGGATTAAATTCTAATGGTTATCCTGCAGAAAGAATGCCTTTTTCTTATGATGCAATTGATCAGGTAGCTATAGAATTTGCTCCTTACGACGTTCAGTATGGAGGGTTTTCTGCATGTGTTGTTAACGCAGTTACTAAATCAGGAACTAGCGAGCTAACTGGTAGTTTCTTCTATGAAATCACAAATGATAAATTAACTGGTGATGAAGCAGGTGGTAAGTCAATTACCATTCCGGGTTATGATGAAGCTAAATACGGTTTTACAGTAGGCGGACCTATTTTAAATAACGCTGCAATCAATGGAGAAATGTTCTTCTTCGTAGCTTACGAGCAATACGATGATCAAGATCTTGGTGAGTACGGTTACGCTGGATCAGGTATGCCGACTGAACTAGATTGGTTTACCAAGGCGCAATACGATCAAATAGTTGATATAGCCGTTAATAAATATAATTTTGATCCAGGTGGACTTCCTTCTGCGCTTGACTCAGAAAGTGAAAAATTACTCGCTAAAATTGATTATTACATTAGTGATGACACCAGGGCTGTTTTTACATATAACTCCAGTGAAGGTTTTACAAACCAACCATCAGATGCTTCACCTACTGACTTTGAATTTAGTAATCATTTCTACAAAAGAGGAAATGATTTAAAAGCTTATATGCTTCAAGTTTACTCATCTATAGGTAATGTTAATACTCAGTTTAAATATGGACTAAAAGAACTTAAGAATTTGCAAGTCGGCTTAGGTGGTTCTTTTGGTGACTTTCAAATTGATGTTCCTGGTGGAAAGGTATATCTTGGCGGCACTGATGATTCAAGACAAAATAATTTAATGAATTATGAAACCACTGACTTAGCTCTTATCGGTGATGTTCAAATAGGTAACCAGCTAGTAACCTTTGGCTATGAAAATACTGAAACGACAGTGTTTAATCTATTCATGCAAGAATCAATTGGAGGTGAGTGGGATTTCTATTCTATTGATTTGTATGATGCAGGAACAGTTGCTTTCGATTTCCAAAATACTGCTACTTTAAACCCAAAAGACGCTTCTAAAGAGTGGACATATGATGTGACAACATTATTTATTCAAAGTGAAGTTGCTATGTCATCTGATTTTGATGTTACATATGGTATTAGATATGAAAAACATGGAGTTCCTGAAGGTCCCACGGTTAATAATGATTTTGCAACGACATATGGATATACAAATGCTCTAACATATGATGGTGCCGATGTTGTTATGCCAAGAGTTTCATTTAGTTATAGACCAAATGAAAACACTGAATACTATGGTGGTTATGGAGTTTTCTCAGGAGGCAATCCTTCAGTTTGGTTCTCAAACAACTATTCAAACAACGGTGTAAGTATTATTGATGGTGACGGTAACTATAATGCTTTCACTGCTGACATGTGTGATCCTTTAACTGGTTCTCCTTCTACTGAAGGTCCTGGTTATGCAGTTCCTTGTGGTGCTATTGAAGAAATTCAAAGTGGCTCAGGTGGAGGAGATACTAACTCACTCGATCCAGACTTTGAGATGCCAACACACAAAAAATTATCTATCGGAATGAAAAAACAAATCGGTGAATATGACCTAACGGTAGACTACATGCGTTCAGAAAATGAAAATCCGCTTTATGTATACAATTTAGCTAATACCATTACAGGTTATGCTGATACTGGCCATGCTATATCTACTCCTTCAGGTTGTTGTACAGGTGACTATTCATTGGCTAATTCTAATGAGTCTCCGAAAACAACTGTATTCTCAGTTATGGCAAGCAGATCATTCGATAATGATATTGATGTAACTTTCGGTTATACCAATACCAACGCTGAAGATGTTCATCCAATGGCTTCCAGTGTTGCTTATACAAATGCTAACGAAAACCTTGTTACCTTAAACCCAAATAATCCAGCAGTTGCTAGGTCAGATTGGGAAATAGAACACAGATTTGTTAGTACCTTAAATTGGATGCTAAGTGATAAAACTAATGTTTCATTATTCTACCAACGTGCAAGTGGTAATCCTTATTCATTATCTGCTAATGGTGGTTTTGGAGAATTAGGATTTGCACCTGGTTGGAGAACTGAAGACTTCGAATCAATCCCAATTGTAATCAATGATAATAATATTGATGATTCGGCAGCTGCTTTAAGAAACTATGGTAATGGTCTTCTAGAAAGAAATTCTTTTACATCCAAATCTTCATCTAGATTAGATATGAAAGTTACCCATTCACCATTGGATAACTTAGATCTTTACGTTGTTGTTAAAAATCTAGGTAATCTTATATCCGGTGGCAATGGTGAATACTATAGAAGCTCATCAGCAAATGCAATTGCTACAGCTGACTATGCTAACGGTACTGTTACATATAGCGATTATGTTGCTCCATCTGCAAATGCTGTAATTGGTTCAGCTTCAGTATGGAATGTTAAATTAGGATTTAAATACTCATATTAATTCTAAAACAAATATTAAAAGGGCAGTTTGTACTGCCCTTTTTTTTGATATGATGTAGTCTATGTCTAAGATACCAAGAATCTCACTTAAAAATCTTGAAGTAAAGGATTTTGATACTAGTAAAGAATTAAAAGATGCCCTTGAACGTCATGGTTTTTTTGCTTTATATGATCATAGTATTGACATTAATACTATTGAAAAGTGCTATCAAAAATCAAAAGAATTTTTTGATTTGGAAACTCAAATTAAAAATAAATATGCTAATTCAAGTATAGGCGGAGCCAGGGGTTATACACCTTTTGGTAAAGAAACGGCATTAGGAGAATCCATACCTGATTTAAAAGAGTTTTGGCATCACGGACCACAAATTAATGAGTCATTTGATAAAAGAATTCATAAAAATATTACAATTGATGAAATTCATGATTTTAATTTAGTCTTTGATGACTTATTTAATCAGCTTAATGATTTAGCTATAAATGTATTATCATGTATAAGCTTAACTATTGGTCTCACTAAGGATTATTTTTCTCCGTGGGTTATTAAAGGAAATTCATTACTTAGAATGATTCATTACCCACCATCAGATAATAATAATATTTACAGAGCTAGAGAACATGCTGATATCAATTTAATAACCCTGCTTATTGGGGCAGAAGAAAGAGGTCTTGAAGTTAAAAATAAAGATAATTCATGGATACAAATTTCTGCAAATAAAAATGATATTGTCTGCAATATTGGTGATATGTTGCAACTTGTCACTGAAGGAATGCTAAAAAGCACTCCACACAGAGTTGTAAAATACAAAAATGAAGAACCAAAGTCTAGATATAGTATACCTTTCTTCTTACATCCATCACCTGATATTATGCTTAAATCAGTATTTAATTCTCAGGACAATGGCGTTTTAGCACATGATTTTCTTGATGAAAGATTGCGAGCTATTAAGTTATACTAAGCATTGTGGAATTTCAAAATTACCTTCAAATACTTATTGGTTTTGTAGGTTTAGTTGCTCTTGCTGTACCTTTATCAGAAAACTACCGGAATATAAAATATAAATATATTATCTATGGTATTGTATCTCAGCTCATTCTTGCAGCTATTCTTTTAAAAGTTCCTTTTATAATAAATTTCTTTGAGATTTTAGGAAATGGTGTAACTATTCTTCAAAATGCTACAGTTGCAGGAGCCAGCTTTGTATTTGGATATCCCCCATCTGATAGTGATGATATCTATCGATCATTATTAGAAACTTTTGCTTTTGGAGTTTTACCATACATCATAGTCATGTCATGTATTTCAGCAATTTTATGGTATTGGGGAATTCTTCCATTAATTGTCAACTTGATCTCTAAAGTATGTCAAAAACTTTTTAATATTGGCGGTCCAGTTGGCTTAGGTGCTGCTGCGAATGTTTTTATTGGACAAGTTGAAGCTCCTTTGCTCATTAAGCCATATGTTAGTAGATTATCTAATAAAGAATTGTTAATACTCATGACAGCCGGAATGGCTACCGTTGCTGGTTCTGTAATGGTAGCTCTTATCTCTATACTTGAAGTTCAATTTCCTTCTGTTAATTTAATTCAGCATTTTCTTACAGCTTCTGTACTATCAGTACCTGCAGCAATTATGTATGCAAACGTTATGATTCCATCAAATGAAATTACTGATTCATCTGAAAGTTCTAACACAAAAATGTATAACAGCACTATGGATGCTATAGCAACTGGTACATCACAAGGATCAAACATAGCTGTCAGCGTTGCGGGTATTTTAATAGCTGTAATAGCATTAGTTTATATTGCAAATGTTTTTCTTTCCTTGGTAGGTGGTTATTTTGGTGCCAATTTATCTATTGAGCTGATATTGGGTTACTTATTTGCTCCTATAACATGGTTAATGGGAATTCCATGGGATGAGGCACTTATTGCTGGAGAGTTATTAGGAATAAAAACTACGTTAAATGAATTTGTAGCATATCCTGCACTAGCATCATTAGAGGATGGCGTTTTGTCGGATAGATCAAAACTAATTACTTTTTACGCTCTTTGCGGTTTTGCAAATTTTTCATCTGTAGGAATATTGGTATCAGGTATAGGTGCTATGGCCCCAGAAAGAAAAGATGATCTAATCAAAGTTTCTTTTAAAGCTCTTGTTGGTGCAACTCTTGCATCATGCATGACTGGACTCGTTGTTGGTTGTTTTATTTAGTTATAAAAAACGATATATAAATTCAAGTAAGATGCAAATATCAACCAGCCAATATATGGAATAAATATATAACCAGAAAGGGTATCTTGTTTATACATCTGTATGTTTAATTTAATATTTAAATAGATCAATAGCCATATATTAAATAAAGCAATTAAAGGCATTTGCAAGGCAAAAAATAGCCAGGACCATAAAGCATTAAAAATTAACTGTATTAAAAATAAGTTTTTAGTTTTTGCAAAAGTTCTGAATGCAGATATGGACATTAATAAATAAAGAATCGGCCAAACTATTCCAAAAATAAAACCGGGAGGGTTTAAGGAAGACTTATTTAATTCTTGATACCATAAGTCGTTAGCTGCATTAGAAGATGCTAGTCCACCAACAATAAGTGCGATGAAAACATAAATAAAAACTGAAAATTTAGAAGACAAGATCAAATCTTATCTTAGTCTGAAAAATCTGCTAATAGAAGATGAAATATCTTTAAGGAATGTTGAGCCTTTAGGTCTAGCTTCGATATAAATATAAAACCCTACAAAAATTGCACTAATAACAAAAACCCAAACTGCGTCGTAATCACCCATGGCGATATTATAATAGTTTTATATTCTGATATCTCTTTAAATTTAACTTTTTTCAACAATAATTGAGCATACAGAATAACCAGCGCCAAATGAGCAAATGACTCCTTTTTGTCCTTGAGTTAGATCATTATTTAGATTGAAGGCAAAAAGTGAGCCAACAGATGCAAGATTACCAAATTTAGTTATTGGCATTGGTGTTATGCTTTCATCGAAATCATCAGTATTAAGAATTTTTGATGTTATCAGTCTAATCATTTTTCCGTTAGCTTGGTGCAACCAGAACTTAGATATTTCCTCTGGCAAGATATTATTTTTTTCTAATTGATCAGAAATTAATGAAGCAACAAGAGGACATACATCTTTAAAAACACCTCTACCATTTTGATGGAATAATAAATCTTCATTATCTTTACTATCAACTGCAGCTCTATTTAAATAGCTGTAGTTGCTTCTAATATTATTGGAAAATTGTGTATGAAGTTTTCTATCAATAATTTTAAATGCTTTGTCTGATGTACTATCTCTTTGAACAACTGTAGCTGCACAACCATCACCAAAAATAAAATGTTTATCTCTATGCGTAAAGTTTACAAAAGGAGTAGATACTTCAGGATTAATAACAAGCACACTATTAGCCAAACCAGAAGCTATATCACTGTATGCATTGTTAATGGCAAATGTGGTAGATGAACAGCCAACTAACATGTCATATGCATAACCATTTATTCCTAGCTCTTGTTGGATTTCTATAGCGACAGCAGGATAGTTCCTGGCCGCATGCGAAGTACCAACAATAACAGCATCTATTTCATTTGGTCTTACATTAGCCTGATCCATTGCTTTTTTTGCGGCCTGAATTCCAACCTCTGCATGAATTGATAAGCGATCTGGATGTTCATTTTTAACTCTAGGCATCATACGATTAATATCTAAAATACCTTCTTTATCAATTACATATCTAGATTTAATGCCAGAAGCTTTCTCTATAAATTCAACAGAAGAGAACTCCATCGCTTCTAATGATCCATTTGCTATTTCTAAATTATTTTCTTGATTAAATTTTTCTACGTAAGAATTATAGGAATTGACGATTTCATCATTAGAAACTTTTTCTTCTGGGTGCCATATACCAGTGCCAGCAATATAAATGTTGTGCATAATATTTAACTTTTCTCTGTATCGCATTATTATAAATTATGGATACAAATTTAACTAATAATCTTTATTATGAAAATATTTCTTCTAACACTAGTTTAAAAGGTGTTTTTATTATAAGTCATGGAATGGCTGAACATATAGGAAGATATAAATGGTTAATATCAAAGTTAAATAATGATGGTTATCATGTAATTTCAAGAGACCATAGAGGTCATGGTGTCAATATTTCTAAGAAAAATGTCCAAGGTTATTTTGCTGATAGCAACGGGTGGTTAAAGGTAAGAGATGATTTAAAAGAAACTATAAGTTATGCAAAAAACAAGTTTCCAAACTTATCCTGTTTTTTATTAGCCCATAGTATGGGTTCTTGGATTGCTTTATCAACATTAAATAACAAGTCTTCAATAAAAGCATTGATTCTCTCAGGTTCTTCAAAACCCCCAAAATTAATATTAATAATCAATATGATAATTATTAAGATAGATATCTTAATCAACGGTAAGTTTAATCAAAGCAAGGTTATAGATGATCTTACTATTCGAAGATTTAATTCAGAATATAAGCCTAATAGAACTCCTAATGATTGGATTTCTAGTGATATTGAAAGTGTCGATAATTATACAAATGATCCTTTATGTGGATTTATTGTAACCTCAAGTCTTTGGTTAGATTTATGTAAAGGCTTAATGATGATTTTTAATAAAAAATATTACTCTAAGCTAAATAAAGATATTCCAATACTTATAATGTCAGGAAAAAATGATGCGGCCTCGGCAAATGGTAAGTTATCGTTAAAATTATTTAAATTCTTAAATCAAATATTTTCTAATGTAAATCACATGATTGTTGATTCAAGACATGAGATTTTTACGGACTTAAACAAATATAGCTCATATAATCATTTATTAGAATTTATTAAACATAGATGAATAAATTATTAATATTATTATTTTTAACTTTAAATTTATCTTCATCGGTAATGAATGAAATATTTTTTGAACATGAGGGAGTGAGAAGGTCTTATTTAATGTATGTACCAGATAATATAAGTTTAGATAATGAAAATGATTTGGTAATAGGACTCCATGGATACACTGGAACTGCATCAGGTTTTGAAAAAGAAACTACAGGTGGCTTTAATATCACAGCCGATAAATATGGATTTATTGTTATATACCCGCAAGGATCATTTTTTAATAAAAATTTATTCAGACGCTCATTTATATCATCATGGAATGATCTGGTTGGTTCAAAAAATGCAACAGCTGAAGGTGAAATATGTTCAATAGAAGCAGAGATCGCTCCTAAATATCCTGAATGCAAAAACTCCCCACGATGTTCATGGACTAGCTGCAGTGATGACATTGGTTTTATAAAAAAGATCATAGATAAAACAAAAAAAGATAATAATATTCGAAATATCTATTTATTAGGTATGAGCAATGGTGGAATGATGGCGCAGGCGATGGCTTGTAAATATCCAGAATTATTCAAAGCTGTGGTAAATATTGTTGGTATGCAGCACAAGGGTGGCAGCTGCGTTCCTGATAAACCAGTGAATTTTATTATTTATGCTGGTATAAAAGATACGGTCGTTCCTCCAGTAAATATTGAATCTTATGATGGTTATTACTATGAGCCAATGAATAAAACTTTTAATTCATGGTCAGAAAAATTTAATTGCTTAAAATTTAAAGATGATAAGTATGTATATTTTGATGAGATTGAGCAAAAGACTGCTTTTGATTGTGACAATAACATTAAGATTTACAGTATCTTAAATATGGATAGAGGTCACCTATGGCCAGGGATATCAGCCAATGTTGGATATTGTGCTACAAGCGCTCAATCAAATATTAATTTTTTTAAATGCAAAAAATCTAATATCAATGAATGGGGTAATGATTTTTTAATAGAAATTCTTTTAAATTTATAAATAAAATATATATATATTAATAAAACATTCACCTTGTTTTAAATATAAAATTATTTTATTGTTTTATATGTACATTATTTGGGGGAAATATTAATGTCTTCAATATATCTAAAACCGCTTTTTTTGAAAAAAAAGGAAGATCCTTTAACTTCAGTTCTAAGAGATATTTTTAAAGAAAATAATTATGCTATGTCTTTTATTGGAGCATTATCGCTAGGTATAGGTATTACTTATGCAAATAATGCTAGTGCTAACAATGATATTGAAGAGATAATCGTAACAGCCTCTAAGAAAGAGCAAAATATTCAAGATGTTTCGATGAGTGTTCAGGCAGTTGGTGCGGCTGAACTTGATAAAAAGAATATTAAGAGTCTTGAAGATATATCCAACATTTCTCCAGCAGTAACATTTAATAATGTTGGTCCAGGTAAATCTAATTTTTATATTAGAGGTGTTTCTGACGGTGCTATCATGAATAGTTATGCTTCACCTGAAGCAACTACAGCTCTATATATTGATGAGCAACCACTTACAGCAGCAAGCTTAACACCTGATTTGCATATTTATGATATTGAAAGAGTTGAGGTTTTAATGGGCCCTCAAGGTACTTTGTATGGAGCAAGCTCAACATCAGGTAATATAAAAATTATTACTAAAAAACCAGATTCATCAGGTCTAGATCTTGGTGCAGATATTGAATACGGATCTATAACCGATGGAGATAAAGATAAATCACTTGAAGCATTTATTAATCTTCCCTTGGGCTCAAATCTTGCTGCTAGAGTCAGTGCTTATGATGTTCAAGATGGTGGATGGATTGATAATAAAAGAGCATCCTATTCATATCAAAATGCTCGGGGCTACACGATAGACAATTTTACAGCTCCCTATGATGTAGCAAAGGATGATTACAATGATTCAAGCAAGGAAGGTTCAAGAATTAGGATTTCTACTGATTTTGAAAATATAAATTTAGATTTATCATTCCTCAGTCAAGAATCCTACTACAACGGATCATATGAAACTGATGTCTTAACTGATGATCAAACACAACCAATGCCCGCTAGATCAAATACTCGTTTTTCAAAGGAAAGATATGATGATGAGTTTGATCAATTTTCAGCAACTTTAAGTGGCAACCTTACTGATGATATTGAATTTGTTTTAAATACTTCTATTTTTGAAAGAGATACTGCTTACACATATGATTATGCTAGTTATGTTGAATATTATTATTATGCAGCCTATGCATATTATGTATGTAATTTATATGAATATTACGGTTATTACTATGCCGATGTTAATGATTGCAGAGATCCAAGAATGACGTATGCACAAACCAATGATATAGAAAGAACATCAACAGAATTGAGAATTCAATCTAATAATGATTCAGGTTTTAATTGGGTTTTAGGAGCATTTCAAGAAACTAATGAGAAGGTTACAGATGTTGACTATATACAACCAGGTAGTTCGCATATTAATCAAAGATGGTGGGAGGCAGATTTAGATAGAAAAGGTGAAATTGATGCAATTTTTGGTGAAATGTACCTTGATATAAACGATAAAACATCTGCAACTATCGGATTAAGAAAGTATGATCAGTCAATGAAACTTAAGGCTGTTGATGGATATTACGGTACTTTGAGTTATGGTCTAACTGATGGTAACTTTAAGTCAAATGAGGATGGAATAATTCCAAAAATAGCACTTAAACATAATATTTCAGACGATATTATGATTTATGGAAGTTATAGTGAAGGGTATAGACCATCTGGTGTTAATAGGCCTCGTCCAAACAGTTCTGGTTTTAGTGTGCCCGAAACATATGATCCTGATTATTTAGATAGTTTAGAAATTGGCTTTAAATCAACATTAGGTGATGGTCAATTAATTCTCAATGGAGCATATTACATGATGGATTGGACAAACTACCAAACATCAACTTATAACACAGATATAACTTCTGTTGCGTATACTGAAAATGTTGGCAATGCAGAAATCAATGGATTTGAATTAAATGCTCTGTATGCATTTAATGACTCAACAGATATTTCTTTTTATATAAATCGAATGGATCCAAAGTTATCTGATGATTATTATTATGTATCTGGTGAACTTGGTGCAAATGCTGGTAATAGATTGGCCGGTATGCCAAAACTATCGTATTACATGTCATTAGATAAAGATTTTACATTAATGGGTAAACCAGCATTTTTAATACTCGATTATTCATACACTGGATTAAGATATACTTCATATGAAAATGATGCTTATAGGCTACCTGAATATGCAATAGCAAATTTAAGAGCAGGTTTTGATAATAAAAATACTTCTATAGAACTTTATATTTCTAACCTTACTGATGAAGATGGATATCTTTCAAGATATGATGATTTTTCTGCTGTTGGAAGTTCAGGATACTCTGGTTTTGGGGTAAGACGAACTGGAACAAAACCAAGAGTATTAGGTGTGCGTTTTAGATATAGGTATTAACTTTTAAGTATATTGCTTAAAACTTTATCTAATTGCTCAGGATCCTCAAAGAAGGGGAAATGGCCTGTTTCATTCATAATAAATATGTCTTTATTAATTTCAAGATTATTTAAAATAACATTATTTTCATTATATCTTGCAAGCTTATCCTTATCGGAGAAGAGATACTTAACATTATCAAGTTTATTAATTTGCTCTTCTGTTAATCTAAATGTATTACATGATTTTAAGTCTATAGAACTAATTTCTTTTTGAGCTTGGTTGAATAGTCTTTTCAATGGGTAGAGTTTAATTTCTCTTTCTGGATCTGATTCAACTTCTTTAGTTCCATATGGAGACTTAATTTGACCCTTAGATCTTCCATAAAAACCAGAACCCTTAACACCAAATCCCTTAGATTTAATTTCTACTTCTGGAAATTTATAGACACCATATTTTGTTAAGAATTCAACAGCTTGATCAAGATTACCTTTTGCATAATCAAGTAAAAGATCGCCAACAAGAAATGGATATGCAATATTCATACATATTGTCATTTTATTATTAACCTTGGTCGATAAATCAAGGGCTATTAGACCTCCCCAGCTATGTCCCATTAATATTGGATTATCTATATCCATTTCATTTAAAAGTTCTATACAAAAGTTTGTATGACTTTCTACATCTTTAAATAATGGTCCTGATGTATAACCATGTCCAGGTAAATCAAATGCAATAATATTATGATCAATCTCTATATTATCCATATTAAACATTGAGATTGTTCTATGATCCATTCCGGCACCAGGTATGAAAATTAAATTTTTCTTTGATGAATCTATTTCATTTTTAATAAAAACATGTGCTTTATGATTTCTTAATTGAATGAACATTTTTTAAAACTGAATAAATTAATAATATATATATAAATAATAAAGGGATTGAGCATATTACCATTATCCACTTAAATGAGTCGACACCATTTAAATACATCAATAAAGTTGGTTGAATAACTAATAAAATTGCAAATAATAACCTCAATGATTTAGAGCTCTTCATTGATGATTCTTTCATTGAAGCTGATGCTAAAACATATGAAGCAGAGTCATAAGTAGTACAAAGAAAGATAACCAGTATTATTACAAAGCAAATTAAAAGGTACTTTCCATAATTTAACTGTGTAATTGTTAAAACAACCAGCTCTTCTCTAGAACTTATATTATTAGCAATAATACTTGGAGCATTAATAATGCCAGATTCAAATAAAAATATTGATAAATTTGATAAAATTAACATGCTAAAAGCACAACCCATACTACCTATCAAAATAGTACCTAATATAATTTCACGAATAGTTTTTCCGTTTGAAATATTTACTAAAAATGTTCCCACCATAGGTGCTAATGCAAACCACCAGGCCCAATAAAATACTGTCCAATCAATACTAATGTTTGTACCTGTTGTTGTGCTTAGATTGTAATATTCACCAAAATAAAATAACAAAGTATCAATTGAATTAACAAAAATATATTTTGTTGGTCCGAGGAAAAACACTAACAATAAAAATAATAATACAAGAATAATATTTAAATTACTGAGCCTCTTAATACCTTTTTGTACTCCAAAATAAGCACTAGTAGCAAATATAGATGAACAAATGACAATAGTTGTTATATCTATGATAAAAGTCCTTTCAATATTAAAAATTGTTGATATTACAGATGAAATTAATGGAAAAGAAAGACCCAAACCAACTCCAGCTGCGCAAATT
>Ga0181604_10002176_pt1 | contig 17123 bp, 14 predicted proteins | sample 041ome_12_FD_148663 | JGI IMG/M metagenome (GOLD analysis project Ga0181604, IMG submission 148663) | Coastal salt marsh microbial communities from the Groves Creek Marsh, Skidaway Island, Georgia - 041410US metaG (spades assembly) | ecosystem: Environmental > Aquatic > Marine > Intertidal zone...
ACAAGGGCAATTGCTCAATTTGAAAGAACCTTGATTTCAAAAGATGCTCCTATAGATGCCTATGTGGCCGGTAATGACAATGCCATATCTAACGAAGCAAAGAATGGACTTGCTCTTTTCTTTGGAAAAGCTAATTGTAGCCATTGTCATAGCGGTCCCTTATTCACAAACTTTGACTTTTATAATAATGGTACGGCAATCAGTACAAACGATTATGGTCGAGCCCAATTAACGTTGGACTCAGCTGATTTCTTTACCTTCAAAGTACCGTCTTTAAGACATATTCGAAGCACAGCTCCTTACATGCATGATGGAAGCATTACGTCTCTTGCGGATGTATTGTATCAATACAATTTAGGCGGTTCCGGACACGATTATACCAACGAAAAGATAGAGCCGCTGAACCTAAATGATAAAGAGCTTGTTGACCTAGAAGAGTTTTTAAAAACCCTTTAAGTCTTGCATCGATTCATCTTTGTCCTTTTTATTGGTATTACTTCCTTCTGTTTGGAAGCTCAAAACACAACTCCTAAAGTCTATTTTATTTATAATGCTAGTGGTACTATTGGCGGTGAGATTTCATATTTGTATGGAAAGTACTTTCAAAATCAGCATTGCGAACTTTGTGATATAACTCATAGTTCGGTAAGTGCCAAGCCAGAGTGGAAAGCTTGGATTAGTAGTTTAAGTTGCGAAAATTATGTGCTGCATACAAATGAAGCAGAACAAATGAGTATTGACTTTTCAGGTTTTACCCTGCCCGTTGTTTTAATTGAAAGAGGCAATGGTCTAGAGGAATTAATTAGTAAAAAAGACATGGCTCAAAGCGGAAAAGGAGTGGATGCATTTAGTCAATTGTTTTTCAAAAAGTTGAATGAGTTTGGACTTGATTGCCAATAATAAAGCCCGAGCAATATGCCCGGGCTTTACCCCTTAACATTGTTTAGTTTAGGTTAGAAAGAATATACGGCGGCCAAAATGAATGATGATAATTGGTCTGATGTCATCGAATTGAATTGAGCCGTAGAGCTTTGATCTAATCTAAGTTCTGCGATGAGCCTAAGGTCTTTGGTTGTGTAGCTTGCTGTAAGGGTTGCGTCAATAACAGAATTGCCAGCTCCATAGGCAACGCCACCAGCTTCCAATTCCTTAAAATATTCTACTCTTAATCCGGCGTCAAATCCGTCTTTTAGGGCAACAGCAGGATATATTGCTGCTCCATAAAAACCGCCGGCATTCATGGTTTCGTTGTACGATGCGTTCACCCCCAAAGAAACTTTGTCATTTAGTTCGTAAGATCCGGTTATATCTGCTTGAAATGTAGCATCTGCGTCAACGGCTTGTTTTCCGTAAAGAAAGTTTAAATAGGTGCCTTTGAATCCATACTGCAAACCGTAAGTATACAAGTCTACATCATTCATTTCAGTCAAATCTGTAGGGTTCATTATGGCAACCATAAGACTTTGATCATCAGAAATAGCATAATCTGCTTTCAAGCCCGTGTGGGAAAAAGGACCGTAGGAGAACAGATACGAAGTAGAATAATGGAAGTTGTCCACGGGGGAGATTACTTCGTATCCAAGGAATGTATTGAAATTTCCTAGGGTAAGAGTAAGTTTTTCACTAGCATTCCAATAGGCATATAGTTGGTTAACAATGTTTCCCGTGGCACTATAATATGGTGATGCAAAGACAGCGTCTGTACCTCTTGGTCCAAAAACTAAATCTGCAACAAACCCACCTTGAGAAGTACTTTGTTCTGCCTTGACATTTACCATACCCAGAGCAAACCCATTTAAGTTTGCAAAACTAGAAGCCGGCGCATCTAATTTATCACCGCCGCTTAGATTGGTTCTGAAGTAGGTGTCAACAGAGCCAGAGAACTCTATAGACTCATCTTCAGTGCTTTGTGCATTAACTGTGTAGTTAATACAAAGGGACATTGCTATTACCCAAATTTTTGAGACTTTTGTTGAAATGATTTTCATACCGAGAATTGTTTTATTAGACCCGAGGTGTTGCAGCACCTCGGGTCGCTTTTTTAAGATTATTTTGTTTTAATGTTGGTTCATACGGAAGTCAGCGTAGGCCGCCATTCCACCATGTTCTGCCTGGTCAAGACCTTCAAGTTCTTCTTTTTTATCTACGCGAAGACCCCATATCTTGTTGATTACTGCGAGGAAAATGGTTGTGGTAATGACACAGAAAACGGCCACCAAGCAAACGCCCGCGAGCTGAACTAAGAATTGATCCCAAGAAGCTAACTCACCAAAAATTCCTACCGCAAGTGTTCCCCAGATTCCAGTAAATAGGTGCACGGCAACAGCGCCTACTGGGTCGTCAAGTCTTAACTTGTCCAGTAAAGAAACGCCTAGTACCACAACTACACCACCAATTCCACCAATAATGATTGCTTCTAAAACGCTCATTTGATCTGCACCGGCTGTAATTCCTACTAGTCCACCTAAAATCCCGTTCATGAACATAGTTAGGTCAAAGTTTTTATAAAAGATATGTACGAAACCAGCTGCTGCTAAACCACCAGCCGCTGCTGCTAAGGATGTTGTAGTCAATACTAGGGAGGTCAAACTAGGATCTGCACTTAATACGGAGCCCCCATTAAATCCAAACCAACCCAACCATAAGATAAAGACTCCTGCCGCTGCAAAAGGAAGATTATGACCTGGTATTGCGGATGGAGCACCTTCTTTAGTGAACTTGCCAATTCTTGGTCCTAATTTGGCTATATACAAGAATGCAGCCCAGCCACCAACACTGTGAACTAGAGTAGATCCAGCAAAATCATAGAATCCCCATTCATCTAGGAATCCTCCGCCCCATTTCCAAGACCCTACTATAGGGTATACAATTCCAACGTATAAAATGGAAAACAAGAAAAATGAACCAAGCTTCGCACGTTCGGCTATTGCACCTGAGACTATTGTTGCTGCTGTAGCGGCAAACATTCCCTGAAACAAGAAGTCTGTCCAGTAGGTGTATCCTTCATTGTAAGTTAAATCTAGTCCGCTCTCTCCTATAGGGCTCTCAAGTCCAAAAAGTCCAACAAAGTAGTCCGGTAAAATCCCGCTCCAAAAGGATGCAGGATACATCAAGTTAAATCCAACAAACGCATATAGAACGAGTCCAATACTTATGATGAAAAAGTTCTTAAATAATATATTAATGGTGTTTTTTTGGCGAGTAAGGCCAATTTCAAGAAAACTAAAACCAAGATGCATGAAGAATACCAAGGCGGTACAAATCATCATCCAAAGGTTGTTTACAGTAAGAGTTAAAGTAGTGTCCATAGTAATTAGATGTTATTTCAGTGTTTGACCGCCGCTTTCGCCAGTTCTAATGCGATAAGCTTCTTCAACGGGTGTTACGAAAATTTTTCCGTCGCCAACTTCCCCTGTATTGCCAGCTTTCAGGATAGCGATTACAGTAGGTTTAACAAAATCGTCATTAACGACGATGCTTAAATAGCGTCTTTGTATATCCGATGTGCTGTACGAAACCCCGCGATAAACTTTCCCTTTCTTTTCATGACCTACTCCAGTTACATCCCAGTAACTAAAAAAGTAGACATTCACCTCGTGAAGTGCGTCCCGCACCTCATCGAATAGCGATTTTCTAATGATTGCGTCTATTTTTTTCATTTTAGATGGTTTTATGGCGTCAAAATTATGCAAAAAGCAACAATACCCCTAAAAAATTAGGGTAGTGTAAATAAAACACTATTATTTTAACAAAGCACCCCTTTAAATAATGGGGGTAATGATCAAAAAAAAATATAAATGGTCAAAAGTACCCTTTCGATTATGGGGGTAATACTGAATAAATAGATTGATTAAATTCAATTTTAAACAACGTAAAACGTCAAATTCAGCGTAGTCATGATTTTATTTTGTTGCAATTGGCATAATTGTAGCAATACGTTTAATTAAAAACCTCAATACTGTTAACTATGAAAAAGATATTTATTGGCATCGTCCTTTTGTCTTCAATTTCCATAAGTGCCCAGAGCCGTTGGGGAATTAGAACAGGATTAAACTATAATCTTAGTACTATTGGTTTAAGTGATGCAACGAACTCTGCTCAACAAATACTCGAAGGCGAAACTGCGGATAACGGTTATCATCTAGGTGTTTTTGGACGTCAATTCTTAGGCGATCAACTTTATACTTCTGGAAGTTTGATATTTGCGAAAAACACGCATTTCTTGGAAGGGTTTGACGCTTCAGGTAACAGCGTATATGGGCAATTTAATCATGAGTTTCTTCAATTAGATGCTGACCTGGGAATACGATTATTGAAATTGGTCAGGGCGGAAGCAGGTGTACATTACCAAGGAACTGTAAGCGATAATGCATATAATCAAACGTTTCAATCCCCTTCCGTAGGATATAATGTTGGCGTTGGATTAGACTTGTGGAAGCTGAGTCTTGATGTTACCTATTACAGCAGTTTTCAAGATCATACAGGGGATTGGAATAACATTCCGTTGAGCTATAATAGGTCTCAGCTGTTGGTTAGCCTTGGGGTTCAACTTTAATTAGTTTAAGATAATTAAAACTTTGGCACGGGATTTGTGTTAATATAAATGCGTCACCAAATGAGTGTAAGCGAGTAATTTCATTGACGCGACATGGTTTTGTTCAGCGAGCCGCTTCGTACCCCGGGGCGGCTCGTTTGCGTTTTATACTATCGTGAATGATGTTTCCCCAAGACCGTCTACTTTGAGCTTTACACTCGAAGTTTCCTTGATAAATGATGCAGCAGTTGAGGCTCCGGCCAAGACTATCATCCCTTTTTTTAATTTAATATTATGGCGGTGTGCAAGTCTTGTAGCGGCGGCTAAAGCTTCAAAAGGGTTATCCAAAATAGCGTCACTTGAGCCTTCCGCTTCATATTGGCCATCAAAACTCATTTTCATATCTAATCCATTTAAGCCCAAAGGCACATCACACCATTGCCCCACCATAAAGGCACAGGAGCTACAATTATCTGCAACAACATCTTCAAGGGAAAATTTGAAGTTCTCGTAGCGTGAATCAATGATTTCTATTGCAGCAGCTACTCCATCAACATGATTTATTGCTTCATTTGCAGTTAAGGGTTCATGAATATCGGTGCTTAGACGAAACGCTATTTCTGGTTCAGCACGCGGGTGACAACAATCGGCTTTTACAAGAGGTTTGCTTTTACTTAGCTGCATATCGCTTGTCAATTGGCCAATAATCATGTCGTTTACCCCCATTTGCTTCATTTTAGCATGCGAGGTAAATCCCATCTTGATGCCTACAATTGGAAATCCTTCTTCTTGACGAAGCTGGATTAACTCATGTTGAACCTGATACGCTGATTCTAAATTGTAATTCTCTGACAAAGAAAATTGTGCTACGGGAGTTTGATTTCGAGCAGCGCGGTGCAGAATAGATGCTTTTTCGGAAATGCTTGTCATTATAGTTTGATACAAATGTTTTTAGGTTCTGTAAAGAAACGCAACGCTTCGAACCCGCCTTCTCTTCCAACGCCACTTTGTTTCATGCCTCCAAATGGAGTCCTAAGATCACGAAGTAACCAACAATTAACCCAAATAATACCGGCGTGAAGTTGACCAGCCACTCTGTGTGCTGTCTTTAGGTCCGATGTCCAGATTGTAGCGGCTAATCCATAAGGCGTGCTATTTGCTAATTCTAGTGCCTCTTGCTCTGTTTCAAAGGGAGTCAAAGTGACTACAGGGCCAAAAATTTCTTCTTGATTTGTCCTGCACGTAGAAGATAGGTTCTCAAAAACCGTCGGGGCTATAAAGTATCCATTTGAACATCGGCCTTCTAACTTAACTTGTTTTCCGCCTATCAAAAGTTTCCCTCCTTCCTGCTTTGCAAGCTCAATGTAACTCAAAACTTTGTTCATATGTTCTTTGCTCACAATAGCTCCCATTCTTGACTCTTCCAAAAGGGGATCTGCAACAGTTAGTCCAGCGACTCTTTCTAAAAACGCAGTCTTAAACTTTTCATAAATCCCTTGATGAACGTAAATACGTGAGCCACAAAGACAAATCTGCCCTTGATTGGCAAATGCGGATCGTACAGAGGTGTTGACTGCATCTTCAAAATCACAATCATCAAAAATGACATTGGCATTTTTCCCACCTAATTCAAGACTGATCTTCTTAAACATGGGGGCGGCTACTGAAGAAATTGTCTTTCCCGTTTGAGTTCCACCTGTAAATGAAATAATATTAGTGTCTTCATGAGCAACAATAGCAGCACCAACTTCACTGCCGAGTCCGTGGACAATATTAAGTACACCCTTTGGGAAATGAATTTCATCTAGAATTTCACACAATAGGTAAGCGGTCGCAGGCGTAACCTCTGAAGGTTTTGCTACTACTGTATTCCCTGCCGCAAGTGCCGGAGCAATTTTCCAGCTGAACAAATAAAGGGGCAGGTTCCAAGGACTTATACAGCCTGCCACCCCAATTGGCTGCCTAAGCGTATAATTAAAACCGCTACTGCCCATATCATGTACGTCATAAGAATCGTGCAAAATAGCGGTCGCGTAAAACTTAAAATTATCCCTTGCACGAGGAATGTCAACTGCCGTAGCGAGCTTAAGAGGTTTCCCGTTGTCCTTGCTTTCTGCGAGTGCTAGCACATCAAGCTTATCATGTATGGCATCGGAAATTTTCATTAGCCAGCGTGAACGCTCCTGAATACTTAGCGAACTCCAAGCGTGAAACGCATCTTTTGCTGCAGATACCGCAAGGTTTACATCACTTTGTTGACTTCGGGGAATACGTCCATAAGTCTCCCCAGTTGAGGGGTCAATATTGTCTAAATATTGACCTTCAACCGGCGCCGTAAATGCGCCATTTATATAGTTGCGAATAGTCATCATTTGGGTCTGAGTGTAGCGAAGATAAGGAAGCTTTGCCTGCAATTTTAAAAGTGCTCAGTTTTGCGCTAACTTGTAAATCCCAAAGCAAACAAATCATGTCAGTACTAAGACCGTTTAATTTCCAGAAGTGGTTAGATGAAAATCGGGACCTACTTAAACCTCCAGTAGCTAATAAGAACTTAACACCTGATAGTGATGAATACATTGTTATGGTTGTTGCAGGTCCTAATGCTAGAAAAGACTACCATTACAATGAGACAGAGGAGTTTTTCTATCAACTCGAAGGAAATATCACCGTCAATGTACAAATAGACGGTAAGGTTGAAAGCTTAAATCTTGGCCCCGGAGATATGATGACTGTGCCGGCAAAAGTTCCCCATAGTCCTGTTCGCCATGAAGGCAGCATAGGTCTTGTTATTGAGCGAGTCAGAGAAGGGAAAGGCTTTACAGATGGCCTCTTGTGGTATTGTGGGAATTGTAACCATAAACTTCACGACACTTATTTTGAACTAAAAAATATTGAAACAGATTTCTTACCAAGGTTTAAAGAATACTATTCAAGCCTTGAATTGCGCACATGCAATCAATGCGGGACTACCATGGAAACGGATTCAAGATTTGTTTAAGAATGTGTGAAGTAACTAGCAGAAATTTTTCGGTTGATATCCACACACATATCCTTCCTAAGGACATTCCTAATTTTCGAGAGCGTTTTGGATATGGAGGGTTCATAAGATTAGAACATCACATGCCTTCTTGTGCACGAATGTTTAAGGACGATCATTTTTTTCGGGAGGTAGAAAGCAATTGTTGGGATCCTGCAACACGCATAAGTGAATGTGACACTCAGCATGTTGATGTACAGGTACTTTCAACAGTTCCAGTAATGTTTAGCTATTGGGCTAAACCAAAAGACACATTAGAAGTTGCCATTTTTTTAAACGATCATATAGCAGAAATCTGTGCCAAGCATCCCAAGAGATTCGTTGGGTTAGGTACGTTGCCTATGCAAAGTCCAGATTTAGCAATTCAAGAACTTAGGCGTTGCAAAGAGATAGGCTTAAAAGGAATACAAATTGGCACACACATAAACGATTGGAATCTAGATGCGCCTGAGCTATTTCCTGTTTTCGAGGCGTGTCAGGATTTGGATATGGCCGTATTTGTTCACCCTTGGGACATGATGGGAAAGGAAAAGATGGAAAAGTATTGGTTGCCCTGGCTCGTAGGAATGCCAGCGGAAAGCTCTCTAGCAATATGTTCACTAATTTTTGGAGGTGTATTTGAGCGTTTGCCAAATCTTAGATTTGCTTTTGCACACGGTGGAGGTTCTTTCCCGGCTACTTTAGCCCGAATAAAGCACGGCTTTGACGTTCGCCCCGATTTATGTGCGATTGACAATAAAGTTTCACCAGAGAAATATATGGGCAAATTCTGGCTTGATTCCTTGGTTCATGATCCAAAAATGCTCGATTACATAGTTGGCTTGGTTGGTGAGAAACGAGTGGCTTTAGGTACAGATTACCCATTTCCGCTGGGAGAACTTGCCCCTGGAAAACTCATAAATTCTATGCCTTGGAGTCAGGAAAGGAAGGGGAATCTTCTTCACGGAGCGGCTTTAGAATGGTTGAATTTAGATCTGTCAAAGTTCATTTAATAGCACTTGTTCAGCCCCACCAATTGTGGTAAGTTTGAGCATCAGAAAACCTCGCTATGAGTGATCCCATCAAACACGAATGTGGACTTGCTTTTGTACGTCTCCGCAAACCCCTTGAATACTACGTTGAGAAATACGGAACTGCATTCTACGGCTTGAACAAAATGTATCTCCTTATGGAGAAACAGCGTAATCGCGGTCAAGATGGTGCAGGCTTGGCGAATGTGAAGCTCAACATGGAGCCCGGCACTCGCTATATCTCGCGTTATCGTTCTGTGGATTCAAACAGCATTGGAGATATTTTTGGAAAAGTACAAAAGCGAATAGCGGAAGGAATTGCTGGTAATACTGAGCTACTCAAAGACGTTTCTTGGCTCAAAAAGAATTTGCCTTTTACGGGTGAAGTGTTCTTAGGGCATTTAAGATACGGGACTTACGGAGGAAATACGATTGAGGCTTGCCATCCTTTTTTACGTCAAAATAACTGGCCAACTCGTAATCTAATTGTCGCGGGTAATTTTAACATGACTAATGTTGACGAACTGTTTGGCGAACTAGTGGAATTAGGTCAGCATCCAAAAGAAAAGGCGGATACAGTTACTATCATGGAAAAGATAGGTCATTTCTTAGATGAAGAAAATGACCGGTTGTATTACGAACTCAAAGAGCAAGGATATACCAAAAAAGAATCTACAGCAGAAATAGCCAAGCGGCTCGATGTGGCGGAAGTTTTAAGGAGCGCTTCAAAAAAATGGGACGGTGGCTACGCCATGGCTGGAATGATGGGACATGGAGATTCCTTTGTTTTGCGCGACCAAGCTGGAGTGCGCCCGGCGTTCTATTATTATGATGACGAGATTGTGGTTGTGGCTTCTGAACGTCCTGTCATACAAACAGCCTTGAATATTAAAACGGATCAAGTCAATGAATTGCCTCCTGGTGCTGCGATTATTGTGAAAAATCACGGAGACGTACGTATTGAACAAATTAAAGAGCCGCTAGAATACAAGGCCTGTTCATTTGAACGCATTTACTTTTCACGAGGTAATGATCGAGACATTTATAATGAGAGAATTGAACTGGGTCGCCGATTAATCCCCAAATTAATTGACAAGGTCAATGGTGAGGTTGATAACACGGTCTTTTCCTTTATTCCAAATACAGCGGAAGTTAGTTTTTATGGGGTTGTAAAGGGTATGGAGGATTACTTTAATCAACTCAAATTTGAAGCGATTAATGGGAAAAACTTGAACGAAGCAGAACTAAGGAAGGTGCTCTCAAAACGACCAAGAGTTGAAAAAGTCGCCTGGAAAGATGTAAAACTCCGCACCTTTATAACAGAAGACAGTTCAAGAGATGAATTAGTAAGTCACGTATATGACATTACTCATGGTGCAGTGAACCCGGAAGATCACCTTGTGGCAATTGACGATAGTATAGTACGCGGCACGACCTTAAAGCAAAGCATATTAAGAATCTTTGATCGATTATCACCTAAGCACATTGTGATTGCATCTTCAGCTCCGCAGATAAGATATCCGGATTGTTACGGAATTGATATGGCTCGTATGGGCGATTTTATTGCCTTTAGGGCTGCTGTGGCTTTACTAAAGGAAAGAGGGATGAATGGCGTCATTGATGAGGTATATAAAAAATGTAAGAAACAAGAATCGTTACCGGACAGTGAGGTTTTGAACTACGTCAAAGAAATCTATGCCCCGTTTACCGCAGAAGAGATTAGTGATAAGATTGCTCAACTTTTAACTCCTCCTGACGTACAGGCTAAGGTGAGTATTGTTTACCAGGACATTAAAGATTTACACCTTAGTTGTCCAAATAATCCTGGGGATTGGTATTTTACAGGAAACTATCCAACCGTTGGAGGAAATAGAGTGGTGAACAAGAGTTTCATTTTCTACGTTGAAGGGAGAAAAGAAAGAGCATACTAAGTGAAAATATATACTAAAACAGGAGATGAAGGATCAACTTCTTTGCTAACAGGCAAGAGGGTTTCAAAGGCAGATATGCGTTTGGAAGCATACGGTACTCTAGATGAGTTAAATTCATGGTTAGGTGTTCTTGCAGCAGAAGCTCCGGACAATTGTTTCCCTTTCTTGGCTCAAATTCAAAGTGAATTATTTTCAATGGGCTCCTATTTGGCCTTAGAAGGTGAGGCGAATTTTCCAATGCCAAAATTGGATGCGAGTCTAGTAGAATCTTTAGAGAGACAAATTGATTCGTGGAACGAACAGCTTCCCGAACTCAAAAACTTCATTTTACCCAGTGGCTCTAAAGCTTCTTCGATGGCTCAGGTGGCTCGCACTGTTTGCCGTCGTGCAGAACGGAGGGTCGTAGCATTAGCAGATGAAGTTGAGGTAAAAAGAGAAATACCAATCTTTTTGAATCGATTATCTGATTTCTTTTTTGTCCAAGCTAGGTTTATACTTCATGTAGAAGGAAATGAAGAGATAATTTGGAATCCAAGTTATTAGAACGCTACATTTTTACAAAAAAGTTGCGTAAGTGCGTATTTCGATTACATTTGCACGAAATACCAAATCGAGTTAATACCATAATATTATGTACTGGACTCTAGAATTAGCTTCTTATTTAAGCGATGCTCCATGGCCTGCAACACGCGATGAGTTAATCGATTATGCAATTCGTACGGGTGCTCCTCTAGAAGTGGTGGAAAATCTCCAAGCTATAGAAGAGGAGGAGGAAGAAACATACGAAAGCATAGAAGAGATTTGGCCGGATTATCCTTCGGAGGAGGATTTTCTCTGGAATGAAGAAGAGTATTAAACAAGGAGCCTTTTTAGGCTCTTTTTTTTGTTTAAAATGTTGGGCTCTAGATTAAGTTTGAAATCACTGTATCATTATTATTCGTATCAAATAGTTAGCCCAATTTTGTGTTGTACTTTTGAAAGAATTACCAAGACTCTTAAATGGATAGATTTTCATTTTTAGGCAGCGTACATGCGGAATTTATAGACGAGCAGTACCAACGTTATCTTAGCGACCCGGATAACACTGAGCCAAGCTGGAGAGCTTTCTTTCAGGGCTATGACTTTGCTCAAGAAGTGTATTCGGAGGATGACCTTGAAGGTGCTGGTGTGCCCCAAGAGGTGATAAAGGAATTTCATGTTTTAAACCTTATTCAGGGATATCGCTCCAGAGGCCACTTATTTACTAAAACGAATCCGGTTAGAGAACGCAGAGAATATCAACCAACGCTTCATCTTGAAAATTTTGGGTTATCTCAGGACGATTTAGAAACAGAATTCAATGCCGCAACCGAATTAGGAGCAAGTGGGCCCCGAACACTCCGTAAAATTATTGAGCACTTAGAGGCAATTTATTGTCAAAGCACCGGTGTTGAATACAATTACATTCGTGATCCTGAACGCAGAACGTGGATTAAGAATTGGATTCATGAAAACGACAATAAGCCTTCATTGACCATGGAGGAGAAGAAGCAAATTCTTCATAAACTCAATGAGGCCGTAAGCTTTGAGGTATTTTTAAATACAAAGTTCGTAGGACAAAAGCGTTTTTCCATAGAAGGCGCGGAATCCCTTATACCGGGATTAGCTGAAGCCATTAACCATGCAGCCCGTCACGGTGTTGAAGAGTTTGTATTGGGAATGGCGCACCGAGGAAGGCTTAATGTATTGACAAATATTTTTGGTAAACCGCGTGAACAGATCTTTTCTGAATTTGAAGGCAAAGCTTTTGACGATATCACAATTGATGGAGATGTAAAATATCATCTTGGTCATACCACTCTTCATACTACATCTGATGGTATAAGCGTCAAAATGAATATTGCTCCTAATCCATCTCACTTGGAAGCGGTAGATCCTGTTGTTGAAGGAATAGCTAGAGCGAAGATCAACAACGATTACCAACACGATAATAAAAAAGTACTCCCAATATTGATTCACGGTGATGCGGCAATCGCAGCCCAAGGAGTGGTTTATGAGACCGTTCAAATGGAACGGCTGGATGGTTACCAAACGGGCGGTACTCTGCATATAGTAATTAATAATCAAGTTGGTTTTACCACCAATTATAAGGATGCTCGCTCCTCCACCTATTGTACGGATGTAGCCAAGGTAATTCTTGCTCCTGTACTGCACGTGAACGGAGATGATCCAGAGGCCCTGGTGCACGCGATGCGCTTGTCCATTGAATACCGTCAGCGATTTAACCGAGATATTTTCATTGACCTTCTGTGTTATCGTAAATACGGCCATAATGAAGGAGATGAGCCTCGGTTTACCCAGCCCTTATTGTATAAGGCAATTTCAAAGCATCCGAATCCTAGGGAAATCTATACTAAAAAATTATTGGCAGAGGGCGTGGCAAATGAAGGCTTAGTTCAAGAGATGCAAGCCGAATTTAAGGCAATGCTTGAGCTTGATTTTGATGAATCAAAAAAAATCGAGCACAACAGGATTGTCCCATTTATGAATGATGAATGGACAAAATACCCAGGTGCCCAACCTGGAGAGATGCTCCAACAAGTTGATACCACCTTTGATCTTGATAAACTTAGAGATATAGCTAAATACATCACCACGTTACCTGAAGGCAAAAAGTTTCTGCGTAAAACTGAGCGTTTGATGAAGGATAGAGCGGATCAAGTAAGCAAGAATCGCAATAGCCTGGACTGGGGAATGGCAGAATTACTTGCTTACGGTTCATTGCTTTCAGAGGACTTTAATATTAGAATATCTGGTGAGGATGTTGAGCGCGGAACATTTTCACATAGACATGCGATTTTAAAGGTTGAAGATAGCGAGGAGGAAGTAAGTCTGTTGAATGAATATCCTGGTAAAGAAGGTCGTTTTGCGATTTATAATTCATTGCTCAGTGAATATGCCGTCATGGGTTTTGATTACGGTTACGCCATGGCAGCTCCAGATACGTTAACCATTTGGGAAGCCCAGTTCGGAGATTTTGCAAATGGTGCCCAAATTATTATTGACCAGTTCCTGAGTGCTGCAGAGGATAAATGGAAAGTTCAAAACGGTCTAGTTCTTTTGCTACCTCATGGGTATGAAGGTCAGGGTGCTGAGCATAGTTCTGCCAGACTAGAGCGATTCTTGCAGCTGTGTGCTGAAGAGAACATGACCATTGCAAATTGTACTACGCCTGCAAATCTCTTTCACCTGCTTCGCAGGCAACAGAAAAGGCACTTTAGAAGACCGTTGGTAGTTATGTCTCCAAAGAGTTTGCTAAGGCACCCAAGAGTGAAAAGTTCACTTGAAGACCTGGCAGAAGGGACCTTTCAGCATGTGATTCCAGATAACGATGTTAATACAGAAGAGGTGACCAAGGTGGTTTTCTGTTCAGGGAAGTTATACTATGAATTACTTGAAGAACGCGAGGCTCAAAAGGCAGATCAGGTGGCGCTAATCAGAATAGAACAATTATACCCGTTAGATGACCTTGCGATAAAAGAGGAGGTAGCGAAATATCCGAATGCTCATCAACATATTTGGGCGCAAGAGGAACCCGCGAATATGGGTGCTTGGACTTATATGTTCTGGCAAATGCATCAAAAATTAACACTTGTATCGCCTGCTCCAAGTGCATCCACGGCGAGTGGCTCAAGCAGAGTTGCGCATATACGTCAACGCGAAACAATAGAAAGAGTATTTAGTATCTAAGTTTTAGAGATATGTTAGAAATGAAAGTGCCTTCACCAGGCGAATCAATTACGGAAGTTGAAATTGCCACATGGTTGGTTAGCGACGGTGATTACGTAGAAAAAGATCAGGCGATTGCGGAAGTAGATTCAGATAAAGCCACCCTAGAATTACCAGCAGAAGAAGCAGGCATTATTTCTTTGAGAGCTGAAGAAGGAGATGTGGTTGAGGTGGGCCAAGTGGTTTGCATTATAGATACTGCTGCAGAAAGACCATCCGGTAGTTCAGCACCAGCATCAACTCCGAATCCTGCTCCAACATCTGATAAACCTGCTCCCGTTGCTACCTCACAGACTTATGCAACAGGAACGGCGAGTCCAGCAGCTAAAAAAATGTTGGCAGAGACCGGACTGGAATTAAATAAAGGCACAGGTAAAGACGGACGTATTACCAAGGCAGACGTTATTGAGGCTGTTGCTTCTATGGGTTCTGCAGGTAGTGGTGAGCGTGGTTCTAAAAGCAAGAAAATGAGTAGCCTTAGACGGAAATTGGCTAGTCGTTTAGTTACTGTAAAGAACGAAACCGCCATGTTGACCACATTTAACGAGGTGGACATGAAGCCAATCTTTGATTTAAGAAATAAATATAAAGATGCATTCGTAGAGAAGCACGGTGTCAAATTGGGCTTTATGAGCTTTTTCACTCTTGCCGCAACCCGTGCTCTTCAAATGTACCCTGCAACAAATAGTATGATTGACGGAGATCATATGATTAGTTTCGATTATGTAGACGTGAGCATCGCTGTAAGTGGACCGAAAGGCCTTATGGTACCCGTATTACGTAACGCTGAGAACATGGATTTCGCTGGTGTAGAACGGGAGATTGGAAGACTTGCACAAAAGGTACGAGACGGAAAGATTACGATAGATGAGATGACAGGAGGTACTTTTACCATCACAAACGGAGGTGTATTTGGGTCAATGTTAAGTACGCCAATAATAAACCCTCCTCAAAGCGCTATTCTTGGAATGCACAATATTATTCAGCGTCCTGTTGTAGTTGATGGAGAAATTGTAATTCGCCCTATGATGTATGTGGCCCTGAGCTATGATCATAGAGTGATAGATGGTCGAGAAAGTGTAGGAACTTTAGTTGCTATTAAAGAAGCGTTGGAGAATCCTGAAGAAATTTTAATGGAAGGCAACGCCAAGAAGGCTCTTGACCTGTAATTGAAACCTTATAATGTATATTTGAACGCACCGTCCATGTTGGTAGGGTCTGCCATAAAAAACTTAACCAAAGAGTAAAGATGAAAAGATTTTTAGCCGGAATAGTAACTATTTCATTGATATTAAGCAGCACGAACTCTTCTGCCCACGAAGGAATGTGGCTGCCTATGTTGATCAAGCGATTAAATATAGCTGAAATGCAAGCTAATGGTTTGAATTTGACGGCAGAAGAACTATATGATATCAATAATGCCTCTATTAAGGATGCTATAGTGTCTCTAGGAGGGTTCTGTACGGGTGAGATTATTTCCAATCAAGGGTTAATGCTCACCAATCATCATTGCGGTTACGATGCTATTCGTTCACATTCTACAGTGGAAAATGATTACTTAACAGATGGTTTTTGGGCAATGACTCGTGAGGAGGAACGCACCAATCCAGGCCTTACGGCTGCCATTTTAGTCCGAATGGAAGATGTTACGGACATTGTTTTGGCAGAGTTGAATGAAGATATGAGTGAAGCACAGCGCGCCGCTAAAGCAAAGGCGATTGGAGACTCTCTTGTGACTTTAGCTACTGAAAACACGCCGTACAACGGATATATGCGAAGCTTTTTTCACAATAATGAATATTATTTGTTTGTATTCAATACGTATAAAGATGTTCGCTTAGTTGGCGCTCCGCCAAGCAGTGTTGGCAAATATGGTGGGGATACGGATAATTGGATGTGGCCGCGTCATACTGGAGATTTCTCAATGTTCCGTATTTATGCGGATGCAGAAGGCAATCCTTCTGATATGAGCCCTGAAAATGTACCATTAACGCCAAAGCATCATTTACCTTTAAGTTTAAATGGGGTTCAGGACGGTGATTTTACCATGGTGTTTGGTTTCCCAGGTTCTACAGACCGCTTTTTGACATCAACAGGTATTGAGCAAGCTATCAATTTATACAATCCTACTGTTGTTGAAATTCGTGAGCAGAAATTGGCGATTATGAAAGAAGCCATGGATGCAGATGATGCAGTGCGTATTGCTCTAGCATCAAATTATGCTTCAACAGCTAATTACTGGAAGTATTTCATAGGTCAAACGGAACAGCTGAAAAAGAATAAGGTAAAAGCAAAGAAAGAAGCTATAGAAGAGACCTATCTCGCTTGGGCTAAGGCAGATGAAAGTCGTTCAGAATACGCTGGAGCTTTAGATCTTTTGGACGAGGCATATTCCACAACTGATGAAACTGTTCGAAGTCAAGTTTATTTGATGGAAGCAGGAATTCGAGGAGCGTCTTTGCCCTTGTATGCTTATCGTTTAGGTAGAATGTTGGGCGCTTTGGAAACGTCTGAAGATCTGGAAGAAGATAAAAAAGCAATTCTGCAATATGCAGACGATCATTTTAGTGAGTTTCAACCAGATGTAGACAGAAAATTAGCGCAAGCACTATGGGGTATGTGGATGAAGAATATTCCAGAAAATCAGCAGCCAACCATATTTGCTGAAGTTCGCGACAGCATGCAAGGTAATTTAGCAACCCTCGTAAATGAGGTTTATGACAACAGTATTTATTCTTCAAAGACAGCTTTAGAATCTTGGATGGAGAATATGGACTTTGAAAGTTTAGGTGCTGATATGGGTGGTCAAGTTGCCACAAGTTTTATTATGTCTTATTTCGGTA
>Ga0181604_10002178_pt1 | contig 17123 bp, 17 predicted proteins | sample 041ome_12_FD_148663 | JGI IMG/M metagenome (GOLD analysis project Ga0181604, IMG submission 148663) | Coastal salt marsh microbial communities from the Groves Creek Marsh, Skidaway Island, Georgia - 041410US metaG (spades assembly) | ecosystem: Environmental > Aquatic > Marine > Intertidal zone...
GTCGGGGCATAGTGATTCTCCTGTGATGGGCAAAGCATGCCGGTTACAGGCTGAAAATCCACTTATCCCCGTTGTTCAAATTTCCCGAGCCACTTCTGAGTGCGGCAGGCGTGGCTATTAACGAGTCCGCCTATCGTGCGCCACAGCGAGGTTTCATCTTGGAGCGGGCCGGGTTCGAATGGGAGAAAGGCGACGCAACGGTTCCATTCGTAGTCGAGGGCGGCAACACATTCGCTTTCTTCTCGCAGCAAACGGTGCAGCGGAACCTCGTTGGTGCCCATGTGGAACTGCAGCCGCAAATTGTTGGTCAGGACCAGGGCCTATCAGTCATCGCGTTCGCGGGGGAAAGTGCGACGAACCATCGGGCCATCGATTTTGGCGATGACGTGTTCACAGGTTTGTCTGCATTGTTCTTCGATCCGGAATATGGGTCTTTCAGCCTCAATGGAATCGCGAATTTCCGGGATGAGCAAGCGGGCCTTCGTCGGCGCGACCAGAATGTCGTGACAGCAGCGTGGGCACATACATTGCTGCCAAGTGATGGCCATAGCCTTGATGTATATTTTGAAGCCGGTGTGTTGTCAGGCGATATTGTCAACCGGGCAGGGGCTGTCGTCGCAGAAACGGATTTTGGCGGTGCGCTGGAATTAGATGGTCGTATCCGTGAAGGCGGTTGGAGTTATGGCGCGCGGTTTGAGCGCTTTGGCGAAGACTATGCGCCGAACGGTGCCTCTGTCACGAAAGACCGGATCACGGCGGAAGGCCGGGTCGGTAAGCGTTTCGAGGATGGCTTGTCTATACGCGGGCGGTCTCAGTTTTTCCAAGACGCAGTTGATAGCGGCAATGCTACGGATACGTTGACCTACGGCCTGGATTTTGCGGGGCCAACGAAGTTCATTGGCTTGGATAAGGGGAGCTTTTCCTGGAACAACTTCCTACAGAACGTAGAAAATGAGCTTTCGACAACAGAGCGCGATACTTATTCCAGCAACTTCAATTTCACCCATCCCCTGGACGACCTGACGACGGGCCGCATTGGTGCCCAATATCGCCTGATTGATGACCATGTGGGGGCGGCTGATACGGACACTGCGCAAGTGAATGTAGCGTTAGACCGACGGTTCGTGATTGATGATTGGGGCGTGGAAGGCTCAGGCTCCCTTGGCTTTACGTATCGGGAGAACGGGTCTGAAGGACAGTTGACTGCGCGCGATATGACGCCGAATGCGGGCATTAATTTCAATTGGGGCGCACATACATTTGCAGCTGACTATAGGGCACAGATTCAGAACCGGCGGCAGGGTGGTCAAGATCTTGTCAGCCATCGCGTTGGCCTGAACTGGTCTTGGAGCGACGGACCGCATCGATTTGCCTTTGATGGCAGCTTTGATGGCCGGGAGCCGCGTGGCTTGGAAGATACAAGGGCGTATAAGGTCGGCTTTACGTACACTCTGAGCTTTAACAAGGCCGCAGGGCAGTCCTTCAGCGAAGGCCTGGGCGAAGGGCCAAACCTCGTGCCGCTAGACCCCGATGCGCCGAAGGGGGATGTGCGCTTTACGCCAGCGTCGGACATGATGGCGTTGACGCCAGACAAGCCGATGACAGAAACGGTCCAAAGCCTTGAGGCCGGCGGGATTACTGGCGGCGTCGATATCGCTGGCGTCACGGTCTATGAGACGGCCGCACTCCTGCCGCAGATCAGCGAACGCCAGCGCTTGGCCTTGGTTTCAAAGAACGGCGGGCTTCGGACCGCTGCGCTTATCATCGATGTTGCTGAGCCCAATGATGCGGAGCGCCTTTTCACGCGGGTCGAAGGTGAGTTGGCGCGCCGGTATGGGCAGCCATCAGACTCGTTCTCTGAGGGCGACTTTACGGGTGATGTCGCGACGAAGATCGGCAATGGCGAGTTGATCCGAGCGACTGAATGGCGTGGGCCGGGCGGGCCATTACGGTTGTTCATTCCCCGCCGCCTTGATGGGCTGGTCCGCCTGGAGATTCAACGGGCTGCCACCTTCCAGCCAATCACCGAAAACAGGGTCGGGGCCGGCGTTGATACGGTCAGGTAAGGTGTTTGAGGGTAGCGGGTGTCCAGCGGGCGCGGCGGCGGACTTTGCGGCCCTCGGCGTCCTCAGCACCATAGTCGGCGGAGGCTGCTGGCTGGGAGAAGTCCAGCCGGTCATCGAACACATTGATGTTCAAGGTCGCATAGCCTGTGCCAGCATCATCGAAGAACGCACCCATATACGCGCCGCAACCGTTGCAGACCATGAAATCTGCGGTGCCGAGGCCGAATTGATAAGCATTCAGAGCACCCGGCTCAGCTTCAATCACGGCAGTGCCGGCAGGGTCTGTCATCGTCCTGGCACCATGCTTGCGGCAGAACGAGCAGCCGCATTCGCGCACCGGCAGATCAGCGGCGGTGGACGGACTCACAAAGGTGAGCCGTAGTTCGCCGCAATGGCAGCTGCCTTTGAATTCTGGCATGAGGCGGCCCAACATCCGTGTCTGTTCTGTGTCGGTGGGAATCGTAATGGGCGCTTGGCCATAAAGAAAGGGCCGGAACGCATTGCTGCGTCCGGCCCTTGGATCGTGCTCAAACCTTCTGCAGCGCTAAGTAGGCTGCGGGATCGTTTGAGTTCAGGCTGCGGCTTCTTCGGCTTCTTCTTCTGCGCCGAGAGCACCCTTGATCGCTACGATGAACGCGCCGATCTGCTCGTCATCTGCGAGGCTCAGGAGGGAGCCGTCGACAGTGAACCCAGCTTCAGCCATCGAAGCACCAGCGGCCTCAATCTTTTCGCGGGCTTCTTCAGCGGCGCTGATTGTCCGGCCAGAAGCGACTTCTGCGGCGGCCAGAACCAAGCCAGCGTCTTCAGTCAAAACGACAGGCTTCCCAGACTCGACCATGCCTTTAAGTACGCGGATCGCATGGGCGTTCTGCGTCAGGTTGATGGTGGAGCGGCTGCCGCCAGGGACAAACAGCATATCGAAGCGGCTCGGCAACACGTCGCTGATTTTTTCGTCGACGAAGAAATTGTGGCCCCAGCCGCCATCATGCCAGCCGTTGGCGACGCCAACTTCTGGTGAGACGATTGTTGTTTGCGCGCCAGCGGCGACAAGCGCCTTCTGGATATCAGTCATGTGTTCTTCATTAAAACCAGACGCGACCATGATCGCGATGCTTTTGCCAGACAGCGGCTTACTTCCATGCATGCTGAATTCCTTTTTCTTTTTCTTGCGTCGCGCATAGTTGACCCAGGGGAGTGGGCCAGCGCACATGAAGCAGTCGCAAATTGGGCGAATGCGTCCGCTGTGGCGCGACGACGTTAAATTTGGCACCCCGCGGCGAACAAACACAAAGCACGGCACGGGTCGGATCGCTCAAACGACCATATGGCGACGTGCGAAGCAGCTGCCACTTTAGGACTTTTCTGAAGAATCCGAATGATTTGAATTTAAGTGCAGCGCAGCATTTATTCAAGGCTTACGCCCTGCGGCTTCCAGCCGCTGGCGCGCCTTTATCAAGGCAATTGCAGCCTTATTTATCCACAAGTCCTGCGATTCTGAGGCGCAAGGCATTCAGCTTAATGAAACCTTCCGCATCTTTCTGATCATAAACGGTGTCGGCCTCAAACGTGGCGTAATCCGCATTATAGAGGCTGTTCGGGGATTTCCGCCCAACAACACTGGCGACACCCTTGAGCAATTTGACCCGGACGACGCCATTCACGCGCTTCTGGCTGACATCAATCGCGGCCTGCAGCATTTCCCGCTCTGGCGAGAACCAGAAGCCATTATAGACGAGCTCCGCGTATTTCGGTGCAATCTCGTCCTTAAGGTGCATTGCACCCTTATCTAGCGTGATGGACTCAAGTCCGCGCCTGGCTGCAAACAGCACCGTGCCGCCCGGTGTTTCGTATACACCGCGCGATTTCATGCCGATGAAGCGGTTCTCCACCATATCCAACCGACCAATGCCATGGGCACCGCCAAGCGTATTCAGCGTCTCGAGCAGGGTCGCCGGGGACATACGCACATCATTGATGGCAACGGGGTCGCCTTGCTCGAATGCGATTTCGATGTACTCGGCCTTATTCGGCGCATCTTCGGGGGCGACCGAACGGGTATACATATCCTCGTCCGCTTCGATCCATGGGTCTTCCAGCGCTTTGCCTTCGTAGGAGATGTGCAGCAGGTTGGCATCCGTCGAATAGGGGGCCTCGCCGCGCTTGTCCTTCGCGATTGGGATTTGGCGTTCCTCAGCGTACTGCAGCAGTTTTGTGCGAGAGTTCAGATCCCATTCCCGCCAGGGCGCAATAACTTTGATGTTTGGGTTGAGCGCATAGTAGCCAAGCTCAAACCGGATCTGGTCATTGCCTTTGCCGGTGGCACCATGGGAAACGGCCTGAGCACCTGTCGCTGCAGCGATTTCAATTTGGCGTTTGGCGATGAGCGGGCGCGCAATCGACGTGCCAAGCAAATAGACGCCTTCATAGATAGCATTCGCCCGAAACATCGGAAAAACATAGTCGCGCACAAACTCTTCGCGCAGATCGTCGATGAAAATTTCTTCCACACCCATGGATTCGGCTTTGCGGCGTGCGGGCTCTAGCTCTTCACCCTGACCAAGATCTGCTGTGAAAGTCACGACATCAGCTTCGTAAGTCTCTCGTAGCCAATGCAAAATTACTGAAGTATCGAGGCCCCCTGAGTAAGCGAGCACGACTTTATTTACGCTGTCAGCCATAGGGTTAGCCTGTCTGTTACGGTGATCTTCGATGACCAGGAGATATCATACAGTTGATCCAATTTGTACACCGTTCCGTGAAAGATAAGAAAGACTTTGATTTCTGCAGGATAGATGACGTATGCATAGTCTAATCGTTCAAGAGGGGCTGGAGCGATGACCAAAGACGCGGCGCAGGACGCCCGCGATTACTCAGTATCCGATAGTGCTGAGCAAGATGACGATCTGGATGCATCGGCTTCGGCGGATGGGTGGATCGTTGTCGTGGCCTCTCCATCCAGAATTTGTACTGCACTCCTGAAGGCTGGAAAAACGGCTGGCGTAATTTCCGCCATTCGCAAGATGACGGACCAGGCTGTCGTTGATCCTACGAAGCGGGATCGTATGGCTCTTGGACGGTGTGATGCAGTGATCGTCAGCGGTGCCTATGACGACACACGCGCCCGTACCTTCGCCGCAAGTGCCTTGCGCACGCCAACAATATTCATTGCAGACCAAGACGAGCCTGCACATGAGAATAATGCGCTCGCAGCGGGTGCACACACGGCCATGCTGGCAAGAGACTGCACGCCGAGCAGCCTGCGGAGCGCGCTTCAGAACGCCAAACTCGCCTTTGACCTTCAGCGCCGTTGGGTGGAAGGCGAAGGTCGGCTGGAACGGGCTGTGCAAACGGTCGCTGCAGCGCGGCGGGATCGGCTGGCTTTCCTGAACCACATTGGCCATGAGTTCCGAACGCCATTGAATGCCATTATTGGGTTTGTCGATGTATTGGCGCAACGGGCAGAGGCCGAAGGTGCGGTCATCGACGATACGATGCGCAAATATCTTGCCCATGTCTGTGACAGTGGTGGCGATATGCTCGCATTGGTCGAAGATCTTATGCTTCTAGCTCATAGTGAGAGCCTTGCGGCGACGGTATTGCGGCCATGTGCTGCCGCCGATCTTGTGGCGGATTGCCATGGGGCCGTGCAAGAGTCTATGTCAAGCCAATCGACTGCGTTCCGGCAGTCGAGCGTGACGTCTGGGCATGTGCGCTGCGATACATCTATGATTAGCCAAACCATGCGCGCGCTAGCCCGGGAAGCCATTGCTTTTGGACCGACGGAGGTGACCGTCATTGCAAAGCGCGCGGGGGCCCACCTTGAGGTTGGCGTGGCCTGTCCAAAAGGCTGGGTCGATCCGGAATCTGGCATCTCTCAAGCCGGGCCTTGGCCCAAGGCGGCTGCGTTGAACCGAGATCTCAGTCTCGCACTTGCGCTGGCTGATAGCGTTGCGTTGCTGCACGGCGGATCACTTGTGCTGGATACGACTGAGGACGCACAAGTCTTTGCAGGGATTGCTTTACCGCTCGATAGCGTCTGATCAACCCGGGTATCAGCGCATTAGTCGCTGTAGCCAGAGATTGGCGGCAATCCGGCTGAGAACCATAGCTGCACCTGCCGCTGTAGCGCCTGGAATACCTAGCGGCGTAATCAAAACCCATAAGATCAGCATGAGCGCCAGTGTTTCAAACACCGTGGCGGCGGCGATCGGCTGGGTTCTGCGAGCATGGGTAAGCCGCGCTCTAATCCACATGAACCAAAGCGTGACAGCGGGATAGAGAGTGAGGGCGGCAAAACTATCCATTGCAGGTTCAGTCAACGCGGCTGGCAGGTTCATGAGATGCGTGAATGTCCAAGGGCCGACAGGAGTGAACGCCAGGAAAGCCATGGCACCAGTCAGCGCCGCGCCCAACCTCACCGCAAACTTAGCCAATGCCGGCCGGTGGTTCTCGTCCCGCCCAAGGAAAGCAATCACCGGCTCCTGAAAGCTCGTGGCCAGAGCCCGCGCGATGAAGTTGACGCCGTGGGCGACGGGAAATGCGGCCAGTGCCACTGCCGCATCCTTAGCTTTGGCTAGACCCATTGTAACAAGTGCGCTGACGGCCAAATTGAGCATCATCATGATCGTCAACGGCCAATATAGCTGCCAGAATGTGCCAAAGGTCAGCGGCGGGTCTTTACTCACAGAAGTTCGAAGGGCGTTGATCGATCCTGAAGCCATGACGCGGGCAGCCGCCGCTTCAAAAATCACGCCAAGCGACAGTGCCAGTGCGCCAGATTCAGCGCCCGTCAGCCAACCCGTCATTGCGAACAGTGCGGCGGCTCCAGACAGGACAGCGAGACGGATGCCTGTGCCATAGGCCACCCGGCGTGTGGCACCCTGGCGGATCATCACAGCCTGATAAAACCGCCGCATCCCAATCGCCGCTGGCCAAGGCAGCAGCCAAAGATAGGCCTTTGCCGCGAGAACAGAGAGGTCTTCTGGCACACCGACGACATCCTGCAGAATAGTCTGCATAAGCGGTGTCGCAGCCAGGACAGTATTGAGCCCAAGTGCCAGGAGACATAGGGCGACCGCGTAGCGGCGCACGATCAGGTAGCTTGCGTTATCACTGGCAAGGCGGAGGGTTGCCGGGGTCAGGTTGACTGTCGGTGTTTCGGAGAACCAGGCGAGCGCTATGGCCGCGCCCAATGCGGCTAGGTTTGCCGTCGCATCCGGCAAAGCTGCAACGGCCACGGACACGACCGGAATTTCCACGCCCATGATGGCCCAGGTCAGCGCAAGCGGTGACCAGAAGGCGAGAATACCACGTTGTGTTAGCGTTTCAGCCATAGCGGCGGAGATTAGGCCCGTGGCGTTTCAGCCAGTCCTCTGCTTTCCGCCAGTTGGGATCGAGTTCCGCAACAAGTTTCCAAAACTTTGGGCCATGGTTCATATGGCGCAGATGGGCGACTTCATGGGCCGCTAGATATTCAAGGACATAGGCAGGCGCCATCGCCAACCGCCATGAGAACGAGAGTTTGCTGGAGCTGGAGCAACTGCCCCAGCGTGTCTTCTGGTCCCGGATTGTGAGGCCTACGATCTTCAAACCCAACGTCGCGGCGTGCCTGTCAGACGCCTTCTTGAGCGCGCGTCTGGCTTCTGCCTTGAAGAATTTGGTGAGCAATGTTGGCAGCAGGTCCGTGCTGCCACTGATGATAATTGCAGAGTCTGTTAGGCGGACTGGGTCCGGCGCTGCAGGGTCATGGACGATTTCCCGCAGTATGCCGTGCACGGGAATTTTCGCGCCGTCGACAAAAGGCGTTGGTTCAACGGCTTCGGCTTTGCGAGCTTCGACCCAGCTGGCTCTAGATTTAAGGAACCGCCGCGCCTCTGGGATCATGGCCCGGCTGGGTGCTGTTAGTGTAATGCCACCGCCGACGCGATCGACTTTGATGGAAATGCGCTTTGCCCGGCCATCTACGCGAATGCGCACGTCCGCAGGCGCGCCGGCGACGAGTAGGCGCTCAAAGCCGCCAGTCAACGACATAGCCTGGCAGCTCCTCATCAATATCGGTCAGGTCGTCTTCGGAGATCACTTTGAAGCGGACTGATATGCCCGCCTCATGCACTGTATCGGGTGAGCCTGACACAAGCGGATGCCAGTCGGCTAGGTCTTCTCCGTTCGCAATCAGGCGGTAGGCGCAGGTTTGCGGCAACCAGGCAAGTGCCAGCAGGTTGGGCACGGTTTTAAGATCAATGCAGTCCGGAACATAGGCGCGCCGCCTTGGATAGTTAGAGCACTGGCAGCTTTCCAGATCGAGCAGCTTGCAGGCGACGGATGTGGATTGGATTTCGCCCGTATCCTCATATTCGACCTTTAGCAGGCAGCACTTCCCGCACCCGTCACACAGCGACTCCCACTCGTCATTGGTCATCTGGTCCAGGCTTTTGGTCTGCCAGAACGGCTGAGGGGATTGGTCAGCGCTCAATGTTGTTCATTTCCACTGAGGCCAAGTCGCCACATTATGCCGACGACAGCACCTTTCATGATCGGCAGCACCATCAACATCAACACCAGTGTCATAGGCAACCATACGACCATGTGGAGCTTGGTCGACCACTGGTAGGATTGCTCAGCCATCAACGAGAGTGGCACGACGATATGGCCAACAATTAGGATGGTCAGATATGGCGGGAAATCGTCGGCCCGGATGTGGCCAAGGCTTTCGCCGCAGGCTTTGCAGGCATCTGTCACCGTCAGATAGCCCCTGAACGAACGGCCTTCGCCGCAGTTTGGGCAGCGTCGCCGCAGGCCGCGTCGGATGACAGTTCCGAAACTGATATCTTTGGATGTTGTGTATGGCATCGCGTCCTATGCCTCAGCGCGGGATTTGCTACTCTTGAAACAGAACATAAAGCTAAGCTCCAAGAAAAGGAATGTGACATGGCGTATCGCACCTTGCGATCCTGGCTCCGCAGATTGGCGCAAACGGATAGGTTGGCGGTAGCGGAACCGGGCGTTGACCTGGATTTCGAACTGTCAGCTATCGCAAAACGACAAGATGGCGAAAAAGCCGTGCTGTTCCCAGCACCGAAACGTGGCCAGGCCAATGCGCCGAATGTTCCAGTCGTCTCCGGCTTGGTTTCGGATAGGGGCTGGATTGCGGAATCGCTGGGCATTGCGCCAAGTGAGGTACTGGCGAAGTTTCGGGATGCCGTGGAGAACCCGCTGCCCTGGCGCGAGGTTGCGGATGCGCCGGTGCATCAGAATGTCATTCGTGACCCTGATCTACTGCGTGATCTGCCAATTCCACTGCACAATGAACATGACAATGGGCCGTATATTTCTGCCGGATTGATCATTGCCCGAAACCCACGGACGGGCGTTCAGAATGTCTCGATCAATCGCCTGCAGATCAGTGGGCCGGACCGGATGGGCATCCTCATGTTGCCGCGTCACCTGCATAACTTCTATGCGGCAGCAGAAGCAGAAGGTGATGCGTTGGAAGTCGCCATCGCGATTGGTGTGGACCCGGCGACACTACTTTCATCCCAGGCCATTGTGCCGATTGATTTCGACGAGCTTGAAGTCGCCGGTGCGCTGCATGGCGAACCGCTTCGCGTGACGAAGTGCGTCACCAACAATGTCCGCGTCCCGGCAGATGCTGAGATTGTTATCGAAGGGCGGCTCCTGCCCAACGTGCGGGAAATGGAAGGCCCGTTCGCTGAATTTCCGCAATATTACGGCCCGGCTGGTCGGCGGGAGGTCATTCAGGTTGATGCGATCACAACCCGCAAGAATCCGATCTTCCACACCATTGTCTCCGCTGCGATGGAGCATTTGCTGCTTGGCGCCATCCCACGTGAAGCCACGATTGTCGCCCTCCTGCAACGAAGCTTTCCAGGTGTCCTGGATGTGCATCTCAGCCGTGGTGGCATTTGCCGGTACCACTTGGCTGTCAAGATTAAGAAGACAAATGAGGGTGAGCCGAAGAATATTATTGCCGGGGCATTCTCGACCCATGCGGATATCAAGCAAGTTATCGTCGTTGATGAAGACGTCGATGTGCATGACACCGTATCTGTTGAATGGGCGGTCGCGACACGCTTCCAGGCGGGCAAGGATCTTGTGATTATACAAGGCGCACTTGGTTCCAGGCTCGACCCATCTACAGATGACGGTATTTCAGATAAAATGGGAATGGATGCCACGATGCCCGTGAAGCGGGAGGGGCTCGACTACGTTGTCGTGCATGTTCCGGGCGAAGATGATCCCAAAATGGATAGCCGGATCGCTGGCGCTGCTACCGCCAATGACGCCATGCTGCAGGAGGAGAATTGAGCCAATGACTAAGACAGTCCCGCCGATTCCAAGAATGAAGCGTAAAGCCTACGCGAAAGAGCTGCTGGCGCTTCAGCATGAGCTGGTCAAACTGCAGGCCCATATGATTGAGGAAGGCCAGAAGATCGCCGTGATCTTCGAAGGTCGGGACGCTGCGGGTAAAGACGGCACGATCAAACGTATCATGGAATACATGAGTCCCCGCGCCGTACGCACGGTGGCGCTACCCAAGCCATCGGACCGAGATCGGGCATCCTGGTACTTCCAGCGCTATGTGCCACACCTGCCTGCGAACGGCGAAATGATGATCTTCAACCGGTCTTGGTATAATCGGGCGGGGGTGGAGCCTGTTATGGGGTTTTGCACGCCAGCGGAACACGCAGCATTTCTTGATTCAGCACCTGAGTTTGAGGACATGCTGCGCCAAGGCGGTATCACGCTTATCAAATATTGGTTGGATATTTCGCTGGAAGAACAGACAGAACGCATGGAAGCGCGGCGGTTGGACCCACTAAAAAGCTGGAAAATTTCAAGCATCGACAAGCACGCGCTCGCCAAGTTTGATGATTACACCGAAGCGCGCAATCTGATGCTTCGGCGCACCAGCACATCTTTCGCACCTTGGACGATTGCACGCACGAACCGAAAGCGGCCAGCGCGGATAGCGATCATCAAGGATATCCTCGCCAGGTTCGACTATCCCGGTAAGGATTTGGACCTCGTGGATCCGAATAGCGGGATAGTGTTCGAATTCGATCCGGTTTTACTGGACAAAGGCTGGCTGGAAGGGTAACGGCTGCATCAGGATTTATGTGCTTGGGGGGCGCCGCGCACATTTACCATTCCGTAAGTCGCAGGAACGCGCCCCATGGCCAGAACGCCAGACTACTTCGTTGGAAAAACTATCATCATTACTGGTGCCGCAAGCGGCATTGGTGCTGCTACAGCACTGATCTTCGCCCGTGAAGGTGCGAACATTGTTTTAGCTGATATCAACAAAGAGAAAGCGGACGCGGTCGCGGCAGCAGTCAAGAAGCTTGGCGCCGGTGCTTTGGTCGTTGCCCTTGATGTGACGGACCGCGCTGCTGTCGACAAGATGGTGAAAGCCGCTGTCGCAAAGTTCGGCGTTATCGATTTTCTGTTTAACTCGGCCGGTGCGGCCGGTCGGCGGGCATCTTTCCTGGAGATTGATCAGGCGCTGTGGGAACAGACATTCGCGCTGAATTCCACCGGCGTTTTCAATTGCATGCAGGCTGTTCTGCCGCACATGCTGAGCCATGATGCTGGCGTGATCGTCAACGTCGCGTCCCAATCCCATAAGCGTGGCGGGCCAGGCGCGTCCATTCATTATGCTGCTGCAAAAGGTGCAGTCGTGACCATGACGATGGGCGTCGCGCGTGAATTCGCGGCGCAAGGCATTCGTGCGCTGTCTATCTCACCAGGTCCGATTGATACGCCGTTCCAGGCCGCCGCTGAAACACCGCCTGAATTCGTCGAAAAAGCGCGGGCAGACGTGCCCATGGGCCGGTTTGGCCGCCCGGATGAAATTGGTGAGATGGTGCTGTTTATGTGTTCCGACGCCTGCGAATTCATGACGGCGGATACGGTCTACATCAATGGCGGGGGCGGCTGGCGCTAATCACCGCGCCGCCCCTTCCGTAGATCAGGCTCAGACTTTGCTGAGCGCCTGCTCAAGATCAGCCTTGATGTCATCAATATGCTCAATGCCGATGGACAAGCGGACGTAGCCAGCGGAAACGCCGGTCGCCTCTTGCTCATCAGCCGAGAGCTGGCTGTGGGTTGTCGTTGCTGGGTGGATGGCGAGGCTCCGCGCGTCGCCGATATTGGCGACGTGGTAGAACATCTCCAGGCTGTCGATGAACTTGGCTCCGGCATCTTTGCCGCCCTTCAAGACCATACCGACAAGACCGCCCTGGCCGCCGTTCAGATACTTGTCAGCACGGGCTTTGGCCACGCCTGACTGCTGGCTTGGGTGAATGACAGCTTCAACGGCGGGATGGCCAGCGAGCCAATTCGCAACCGCAGTCGCGTTCTCGCAGTGACGCTCCATGCGCAGCGGCAATGTTTCCAAGCCTTGAATGAATTGGAATGCGTTGAACGGGCTCATAGCACCACCAAGATCACGCAGAATCGTTGTGCGGGCTTTGATGATGTAGGCGACAGGACCAATGCCTTTGACGGCCTGCGTCCACACAGCACCATGATAGCTTGGGTCAGGCTCGTTCAGGTAAGGCTGGCGCTTCGGGTGCGCTTCCCAATCAAACGCGCCGCTATCAACGATCAAGCCGCCGATGGATGTGCCATGGCCGCCAATGTATTTAGTGGTTGAGTACACAATGACAGCCGCACCGTGGTCGAACGGGCGGCAGATACCGGCAGCAGCCGTATTGTCCATGATCAGCGGAATGCCAAGGTCTTTACCGATGGCCGCGACTTCTGCGATTGGGAAGACGTTCAGTTTTGGGTTCGGCAGGGTTTCAGCATAATAGGCGCGGGTTTTATCGTCAGTCGCGTTGCGGAAGGCTTCTGGGTCCGTTGGGTCCACAAAGCGGACCTCGATGCCCATGTCCTTCATGGTGTTCGCGAACAAGTTCCATGTGCCGCCATACAGATCTGTGGAGGAGACGATGTTATCGCCAGCTTTGGCCAAATTTTGCACAGCATAGGCGCTGGCCGTCTGGCCTGATGAAACGGCAAGCGCTGCAGCGCCGCCTTCCATCGCCGCAACGCGCTGCTCAAGCACATCGCAGGTTGGGTTCATGATGCGGGTGTAGATATTGCCAAGCTCAGCCAGCGCAAACAGATTGGCGGCGTGCTCAGCATCCTTGAACTGGAAGGATGTCGTTTGATGGATTGGTACAGCGACGGACCCAGTGTTTGGGTCGGCGCGGTGGCCTGCATGCAGGACTATGGTCGAAAGGTTCTTAGGCGCGTTGCTCATCCGGTCTTCCCCCGAAGCGGTAGCGCGGGCATGCTTATGGTGCAGCCCGCCTTGTTGAAGCGCGTGATAGCGCATGGTGCGGCGCATTGAGTCAAGTATTTAGGCGGATTCGCTTGTGATTAGGGGACGAACGTCCTGCATTTCGCACGATATCTGGATGAAGGATGGATTCTGACGATGGCGTTGAACATTTTGCTTTTGCCTGGTGATGGCATTGGCCCAGAGATTACAGATACAGCAGAAGCGGCGCTGGCCGCGTTGGATAAACGCTTCGGCCTTGGTGTGAACATTATCCGCCGGGACATCGGCTTTGCAGCCCTGAAAACGACCGGTGCCACCTGGAATGCCGCGACGGAGGACGCTTGCCGCGCTGCCGATGGCGTCATCATGGGGCCGACGGATACGGCAGCCTATCCACCTCCGGAAGAAGGCGGCATCGGCCCATCAGCCCATGCCCGCAAGAACTTGGACCTGTTCGCGAATATCCGCCCGAGCCGCTCAGCACCTGGGGCACCAGCGCTTAAGCATGGCGTCGATCTCGTGATCGTGCGGGAGAATACTGAAGGCTTTTACGCAGACCGCAATATGGCGTTGGGCAATGCTGAATTCATGCCGGATACCGGAACTGCGCTTGCCATCCGCAAGATCACTGCAAGTGCGAGCGAACGGATCGCCCGTGTCGCATATGAAATGGCGATGCAACGGCGAAAGAAGGTCACCGTCATTCATAAATCCAATGTGCTGAAGCTGACCTGCGGCCTGTTCTTGGATACGGCGGAAAAGCTTGGCGCTGAATACCCAGGTGTTGAGGTCGATGAATGCCACGTGGATGCGATGGCGTCTGACCTTGTTCGCAAGCCTGAGACATTTGATGTCGTGCTTTGTTCCAATATGTACGGCGATATCCTTTCAAACCTCGCGGCTGAAGTGACGGGCGGGCTAGGCCTCGCGGGGTCGCTCAATCGTGGGGATGACGTAAGCTTGGCGCAGGCAGCGCACGGTTCCGCACCCGATATTGCCGGGCAGGGCGTTGCAAACCCCGGTTCAATTCTGCGGTCTACAGCGATGCTGCTGCAGGACCTTTCTTTGCGCCGGTCGGACAATGCGCTTGCTGGCGCCGCAGCAGCATTAGATGCTGAAATTGATGCAATGCTTGGTGATGCCGGATCACGCACGTCAGACTTAGGCGGCGGGCTGACAACTTCTGCATTCGGCAACATGCTCGCCAAACATTTGAGTGAGGGAGAATAGGCGGTTATGGCGGAACAATCTTACGCTATCCGTAAGCGCGAAACCGTGGCGGAAGTTCCTGGCCTGCGGGTTCGGAAGCTGACGTTAGAAACCGGCCAGTCTGTGCCGTGGCACACCCACACGACGATCACCGATACTTTCTTTTGCATGGAAGGGCCAATGGTGGTTGAGACAGATAATCCCCGCGCGCGACATGTCCTGCTGCCAGGGGAGACAGTCGCTGCAGACCCTGGGCAACCACACTATGTTCATGGGGTGGCCATGGGGCCTTGCAAATTCATGATCATCCAGGGTGTTGGTAAATATGATTACGTAGCGGCGGAAGCGCCTGTAGAGGAATAATAGCTTGTCCAAGAAACTCGACCCGTCGCAACGCCGTGCCAAAGGTGCGCCCCTACCAAAGCCGATCGACGCCGCGACGATACTGATCGTCCGCCGTGACATGAAAAAGCCTTCCGTGCTGATGGGGCACCGCAGCGCTGCACACAAGTTCATGCCAAATACGTTCGTGTTCCCCGGCGGCCGCCTTGATCCCGATGACCATACGCCGCCGACAGCCGGCGAATTGGCTGAAGCGACGATGCATCGCCTCATGCGAAAACGCCGGGCCAGTAAACGCAAAGCGCGCGCATTGGCGCTTGCAGCGATCCGGGAAACCTTTGAAGAAACCGGCCTGATTGTCGGCCGCGAACATGGCGGTGCGATTGATCCAGCGAGTGTTGCGCCAGATTGGCAGGATTTCTTTGCTGCAGGCTATGCGCCCGCGGTTGATGCGTTGGATTACATCTACCGCGCCGTTACGCCGCCCGACAATTTCCGCCGCTTCGATGCCCGCTTCTTTTTTGTGGATGCGGTTCATGCGTTTGGCGATATCGGCGGATCAGGCGAACTAGTTGACCTTCAATGGATCCCGATTGACGAAGCATCCGTAATGGACAATTGCCCAAGCCCAACTCGCGGCGCACTCGCCGTCGCCAAGCGGCTCGTGCTGGACCAGGCGCCTCTACCGCAAGCAGCAGAGGCCCCCGTTCCAGCACTTATCACACGCTATGGGGTTGAAGCTGAAGAGTTCGACTGAGCGGGCCGCTTAGATTACGCCCGCGCTAGAGCGGCGTAATCAATTGGCTGATGGCGGTCGAGGGACTGGTCCATTGGCGGCAGGGGATACTTCAGGCCAGTCGCGCAGTTGAATAGGACGCAGGTTTCGTTGGCGTTGATGCGGCCATCGGCGCGGGCGGCTTGGTAGGCTGCGTAGGTGGCAGCACCCTCTGGGCAGAGCAACATGCCTTCGGTTTTGGATACTTCTGTCCGTGCTTTCTCAATCACTTCGTCGCTGACGGCGATGGCAAAGCCGTTAGACTCGCGCACAGCGTCCATAATCAGGAAGTCGCCGACGGCTTGTGGGACGCGGATGCCCATGGCGATGGTTTGCGCGTTTTCCCAGCGTTGTGCGTGGCGTTCACCGGCTTCATAAGCGCGGACCATCGGCGCGCAGCCCTCGGCCTGAACCGCGACCATCCGGGGGCGCTTGGAGCCGATGAAGCCGATCTTTTCCAGTTCATCGAAAGCCTTCCACATGCCGATCAGGCCGGTGCCGCCGCCGGTCGGGTAGAGGATGACATCTGGCAGGTCCCAGCCGAACTGTTCGGCGAGTTCCAGGCCCATCGTCTTCTTGCCTTCAATCCGGTACGGCTCCTTCAAGGTGGAGGTGTCGAACCAACCCATGGCTTCCTTGCCTTCACCGACGATCTTGCCGCAATCATCAATGTATCCATTCACCCGCCAGGTCTTCGCACCTTGTTCAGCGATCTCACGGAGGTTGATTTCTGGCGTGTCTTCAGGCGCGAACACATAAGATTCGATCCCGGCGCGGCTGCAGTAAGCAGCCATAGCCGCCCCAGCATTGCCGTTGGTCGGCATCGCCATGCGTTTGACGCCAAGTTCCTTTGCCATGGAGACTGCCATGATCAGGCCGCGGGCTTTGAATGATCCGGTCGGGAGGCGGCCTTCGTCTTTCACGAAAATTCCGGCAGACCCGGCCTGCTTGGATAGCGTCGGCATTGGCAGTGTTGGTGTCATGATTTCGCCAAGCGAGATGCAGTTTTCCGTCTTGCGGACAGGCAGCAGCTCACGGTAACGCCAAAGCGTCGGCTCACGGTTTTTCAGAACATCCTTCGTGAGAGCGCCTTTAACGCCGTCCAAATCGTAGCGAACCAGCAGCGGCTTGCCTGCGGAGGAGAGGTTGTGCAGCTTGTCAGCCTCAAAACGCTCGCCGGTATAACCGCACTCCAAGTGGGTGACGAAAGTCTCTGCTTCAGGGGCGGCGGCGAGCATCATGGTCATTGTTTGGGCTCCATATGGAGCACCAGCGAGCGGAGGACTGCCGGTGCGGGTCGCAATTGCGGGTTTTTGGCTGGAATCAGTAACTTTCCTGCCTGATGTAACGGACATAGCCGAGTTCGAATTGGGCGCCAAGCGGGGGCAAGCGGTTATTGACGGGTTTGCTGGCACAGCTACGC
>Ga0181604_10002182_pt1 | contig 17104 bp, 9 predicted proteins | sample 041ome_12_FD_148663 | JGI IMG/M metagenome (GOLD analysis project Ga0181604, IMG submission 148663) | Coastal salt marsh microbial communities from the Groves Creek Marsh, Skidaway Island, Georgia - 041410US metaG (spades assembly) | ecosystem: Environmental > Aquatic > Marine > Intertidal zone...
ATTAATACCGCCGTGGGAATGACGCGTCGCGGCGGCTTCAACAGCAGCATCGGCTTCGTGAAGAAGTCGCAGCGAGGCGAAGTCGTCCGCGGCGCCCGACGGGTGCCAACCCCCCTGACTGGAGGGAAGAGTGAGCTCAAGAACGCAGTCAAAACCATTCATCAAATCAACGCAAGAATCGCCGCCGTCAATGCGCACGCGCCGAGTCTTCAGATCATTTGCAAGGTGTATCGATACTGGCTCAAGTTGCGATGGACCAACGCGGGCAAGCCCTTGCTCGCGCGTTTCGACCCCGTGCCGCCGTTGCGGTTACGAGAGCGCCCAGAGTCGGCTACAGAGCGCGAACAACTCGCGTATTTATTCTGTATGAACCTCCAGGCGGTGTCGAGGCAGCAATTCGAACGCGCGGCGCGAGCCGAGCAATCTGAAGCGCAAAAGAAGCGCCGAAGACGCCCGTGCTTCAATCCCGCGGCGTCCAAACGCCGTCGTCGCATCCAAGCCGCCATGGACGAAGCCGTGGCGCGACCGCTGACGATTACTTTCGATCCTCTCGATGAGTTACTCGCGTGCGGCTGGGATGTCGTCGAGTACGATCCGGAGGAGCGCGGCTCTCAGAGAAGCGCGCCGGCAGCCAAGCGACCACAACATCGCGAGCCGCCGAGTAAAAAGGTGAAGCGCGAATCGTCGACGACACCTCGCGCGACGCCCGTCAAGGTATCTGTCAAGTGTGAAGATCAAGACGAGGACGAGGACGAAGACGAACCGCCGCAGGCTGACCTCAAGTCTCCGATGGGCGCCGCGGCGGCGCGGGCGGGCGCGTTGATGAAGAACATCGTGTCATCCGTCGGGACGGCGTTTGGCTACGGTGGCAAAAAGTGTGATATGATTAATGGGGGAATGGGAGGAATGGATGGGATCCATAGCGCGCCGCTCTCGCCATCGACGCCTAAAACGCGTCGATCGACGAGACAAACGCGCGTCGGCGCGCGCGCGTGAGCGATCGAGCGCCAAAAAACATGAGAGCGACTAAGCGCAGAGCTACTGTTCGTAGCGCGCGAGAATCGCGAATCGACGGGTATCATAGTTTGAAACTTTTAGGAACGCAAATTTTGAAATTTACTTGAACTCTTTTGCGTATTACACAACTCTGCACAAATCTAATCCACATCAAATTGCCAATTCGACGCGTTGCTATTCAGTCATCCGCGTGGGTGCGATGCGCCTCGCCTGCGTCACCTCCCCCGGCGCCGCTGTTTCTTCTACCTCCGGCTTCGCGCGCACCGGCGCTTGCATGACTGGCATCGACGTTGGCTTTTGCGCCAATCTCTCGACAGCCGCAGAGACGCGCGCGCCGGGCAGCATGCTCGCTACATCCGCCGGAACGTCTTCGGCGCTCGCTTGTTCTCCCAGCTCACCCGCATCAAACGTAATCAACGACGCATAGCCATCAGTCGAAGTGACGACTAAGCACGACCCATCCGGTGCCCACGCGCAATCGGTAATCGCAGCGTAGTGAATCGCGGAAATTATCGCGATTGGTTTCGTTTCATCCGTGTCGTAAATCGCCACGCCTTCCACCCCGCACACCGCGAATACAAATCGATACGGCAAATCCGTCAACATTTTACCCTCAACCGACGCATCGTACCCACCCCTGTGCTTGTAAAACACTGGATTAAATCGCACGCATACTGACGGGGTGTCGCCACCGGGAAAGCGCATCGCCGGCGTATCAAACCGACCTCGCGCGTAGGCAAACGTCGCGTTCGCCGGCTTCGTCGCGCCTGGTCTGGTGTACGTCCCCGCCGGGCACACCACGAACGAACCATCAGGAGACCACTCGCAACGACGAAAAAAACTCGGTAGTGTATCGTCGTGAAATATTGCGCCTCCGAGAGCGACGCCGTCGCTATCCGAGCCGCTCGCGCCCGCTCGACTCAAACGATAGATGCGACAACTCTTATCCGCGCTCGCGTCCACCAAATACTCCCCTCGCGGGTCGCACGCCACCCCTTGCGCGTAGTGCGAATGCGAATCAAACCTATGCGAGCTCCGCCCGCTGTCTACGTTCCACGTGATGGTGGTATTATCCACGGAGCACGACGCGAGAGCGTCCGCGTTCGTCCGCGACCAATCAACCGCCAGCACATCTTCCCCGTGTCCACGTAAGCTCTGCCGCGGCTGCCACCGTGACGAGGCGTCGTGCCAGACGATAATCTCTCCACGGTCGCCACACGTGGCCAGACGAGTGCCGTCGGGGGAGAATCGCGCCGTGTTCACGCTCGCGGTGTGGTTGGTCAAGTCTTCAACGTGGGTGACTTCGGCGACTTGAGCGTCGTCTCGCGCAGCGACGCGCCAGAGCTTGACCTCCTTGTCTGCGCCAGCGGTGGCTAATATCCCCGTCGATGGATTGAAGTCGCATGAAAAGATTGGAAGCTTGCCGTGCCAGGCGATTTGGGGCGTGACCACGCGCATGGTCGCGAGCGACCGAGTCGCGCTATGGCGTCGCTCGCCGAGCACACGCAAAGCGACCTTTGGGGCGACGGTGCGAACCGCACCGTGCGATGATGGCGGATCGATGATTGGAAGAAGTGCCTTCAACACGTGAATTACATATGAATAGTCTGATGAGGACTCAACTCGAAATATTAAGCTTGGTTGGCTTCTTCCGTTAATAAATAAAGCACTCTGCGGTTCGTGAGATGAATACACGTCATCTTGACGGCGCGATGGCTAAAGATCTTGACCGAGAGCATCCATGCGCTGCATGAGGTCTCGTAGTTTTTTCTCGCTGTTGTGCCGGGCATTAGGGAGCACGAGACGGAAAAAGTTGGGCAAACCAAGCGCCGGAACGGGTTGGAAACCAATCATGGCGTCGCCCGAGCGCTGCATGCGGTCCTTCAACTTGGGCGCAACCTTGGCGATTTGTGCAAACTGTTCGGGCGTCGCGGTGTCCTTGTTGAAAGGACGAAGACGCGGTGGGACGTACCAGAAGCCGACGTTTGAGCATTGCGCCTCGGTGGCGAGCGCCCACGCGCCGGTGGTGTCGTTTTTGACTTCAGATTCTACGAATTTAGCCAACGAAAAACACAAATCAACGAGCTCTTCCCAACCCGCGTCGCCGCGGTACTTCCAGGCAAGCCATAACTTTAACGCGTCAGCCTTGCGTCCGCATTGGATCGTGCGGTCGCCCAGGTCGTGTTCAGTGTTGTTCTTATCCGGCTGGAACAAGTAGTCCGCCTTGTAGGAATTCGCCGCCATGAACTGGCCGGGCTTGCGGCTCAGCACGATGGAGCACTGCAGCGGAATGCCCAACATTTTGTGCGGATTCCAACAGAAACTATCTGCGCGTTCGGCGCCCTTCATAAGATGCTTGTGTGCGCGAGAGACTAAGGCGGCACCGCCCCAAGCGCCATCGACGTGCAACCACACTTTGTGTTCGGCGCAGATGTCCGCAAGAGCGTCGAACGGATCGTACGCGCCGAGAACGGTAGACCCCGCCGTAGCACCCACGTAGAACGGTTTTTTACCAGCAGCTTTGGCATCTTCAATAGCCTTCTGAAGCGCATCAGGCAGCATGGCGCCGTCCGGGCCACAGTCAACCTTGATCATGTTGTCCATGCCCAAACCTATCATGTGCGCGCACTTCTTGTACGAGTAGTGCGACTGCTCGGAGCAAAATCCGACATAACCAAGGGGCATGCCAGTTTTCTTGGCTTCTGGACAAGCGTTTTCACGCGCCAATATGATAGAATACAAGTTGGCGATTGAACCTCCAGGGACGAATAAACCATCGTGGGGAGGCGCCGAACCATCGGCGTTTTCTCCGCGCCAGAGTTTCGCAACCTTGGCCAACATGGCGCGTTCGATTTCAGTTAAAATCGGCGCAACTTCGTACGTGTGAACATTGGCATTCAATGCACTCGACGCCCACTCACCAGCGAGCGCGATAGGATCGACACCTGCGTAAAGCTGATTCATAAACATTGGATGAGAGCTGCGCACACTCGCGCCGACAATCGTGTCAAGCGCGGTGGTAAGCTGCGCGATATCCGCACGCTCGTCCGTACTCTTGCATTCGATTTCTACGCCAAGCTGCTTGAACTGTGTTTCAAGATCAGTTGGAGTAGCAAACTTACTCACGGACTCAGTCGCGCGAATCGAGTTGCGATGATACTCAACCATGTGCTGCGCAACTTCCTCGAGGAAACGAAGCTCTTTTTCTTCAGATTCGCGCGTCCAGAGACTGTCATCTTCCTCTTCTTCTGTAGCTACGTGATGACCATCTTTCCAAAACATCTCGTACTCGGATACTTCTTTGAGCGGCTTATCGAGGTTCTTCTCGTTGAGCCATTCATCGTTGAAAATCTTTGACAAGTACTTCACACCGCTGTCACACAACACAGTGACAATGACACCCTCTTTAATGTGGCTACTGAGCACGCGCGCAGCGTGGAGATTTAACCCAGAGCTCCCACCAAGCAAAATACCAGCAGATTCACCCACCATGCGAACGGTTCGGAAAGAGCTCGAGTCGTCGCCGCGCACTGCGCCATCGATGACGTCGGTGTCGAGCACGCCGGGAATAGAATCCTTACCGACGCCTTCGACTTCCCAGCTCTTTGCGACGAGTTCTTCCTCAGGAATGTCATTCACGAAAAAATCCCATAGCACACTGCCTTTGGGATCGGCGAGCACAATTTTAATTGTGGGATCGACAGACTTGAGGTAACGCCCCGTTCCGGTGATGGTACCACCAGTAGAGCCACCGGCAACAAAGTGCGTCACTTTACCTTTCGTTTGAGACCAAATCTCGGGGCCGAGCGTTTTTTCATACGCATCCGCATTATAAGGATTATCGTACTGATTAACGCCGTAGTAATTCGGATTTTGAGCGCAAAGCGTAGCTTCAATGTTTTGATAGTGATCCGGATGGTCTGCGGGGACGCCGCTCGGTGCTACAATCACTTCGCCACCGTACGCTCGCATGGCATCAACCTTTTCCTTACTCGTCTTCTTATTGGTGATTACGATGTAAGGGTAACCGCGAATCGCACAAGCCATCGCAATCGCCGCCCCAGTGTTCCCGCTCGTCGCCGCCACCACAGTCATACCAGGCTTCAACTCCCCCGTCTCAATGGCCATCGTAAGAATATGCTGAGCAATGCGATCCTTAATCGACCCAGACGGATTCAAATACTCGCATTTACCATAAATCTTAACATTCGGGTTCACACTAAACGCCGATAAATCAATCATCGGTGTCCCGCCGATGAGCTGCGAAGGCGCCACTGGTCCATTCGCGATGCGCTTATGCGTGCTCCTCCAATGCTTTTCCTCGAGTTGCTGCAAATCGCAACCATCATCAGTCTCGCATTTCGCGAGCTCTTCTAACACTTCGCGTGTCATTTCGTTCACTACGATCACTTCCGGCTGTTCTATCGCCCGAACTCGTCCGCGAACGCTTCTCCCGCGTCCGACGGCTCCGCGGCGCGCGCCTCCGCTTTTCTGTGGTACCCTAACGGCGCTCGCGCCGCGTTGTGCCGCTGCGTGAATTCTTCAGCGTTCTCCCGAGCGTCGAACGCGTCGGGGTCGTAGTATCGTTGAGCCTTATGGAACGTTTCGTCCAGCGCCGGCACGCACTGTGACACAGGTTTTACCCTCGCTCTGAGCGCGCGAAACGAAAGCGCGAGGATTGGTAACACCGCGCTCGAGTGAGTGGCGGGCGTTGAATAAATAAGCGCCTCACGCGCGTGTATCGCGATGGTCCTGACGACAGTTGTCGCTCGGTGAGGCGTGGTGTGACGGTGCATCGAGATCGTTCGTGTTTTGCCCTGAAGGTGAGGGGGAAGATAACGCGTCCAAACGCGCGCGAATGCAACGTTCAAGCATGCGGTGAGGAATGGATGAAACAATGATGATAGCAATGAAATGATAGAAATTACACTATTCCGCATTGGCAGCTTTTTGCTTTTTCCACGCGTATGCGGCTTCAAGGATTTTAAGCGCGGGCGTTTTGGCGGAAGCGTCATCCGGAAAGACGTAGTCGTAGAACTCTTCTTGACCGACTTCGTGCCCGCTGTCGTCGGTGATGGCGCGTTTACGTTTAACACGCTTTGGCATTTTGGCTTTGACGTCAGACGCACGGGAATACTCGCTCGGGAGAGAGTCTTCGAAAGATTTCCACGCTTCGAGGAGCATGACACGCTCCTCCTTGGCATCCGGGGAGGACTCCTTGAGTTCTTCAAGCGCGCGTTCGTACACGGCACGGCTGACGGATTGGCGCGTTGCCAGACGTTCATGTTCGTCGTCTTCAGCAGCCGCAGTCGCGGCGGCGATAGCGGCTTCGTCGGCATCATCTTCCACAACGACGATAGGAGTCGCCTCAAATCGAGCGTACGACATCCAAACCTTAACGTGCTTGGTGCGCTCGAGTAAGCGTTCGTAGAGCGCGCGAGTGCGTTCACGCTCGCCCTCGGATGTCTCAAAGTCGATGTATGCCTTCCACAATACTTCAGGCATGTCCAACATCGGCTGATCGACGGCGAGCTCGAAAATCGCTCTACCGCGCTCGACTTCGCCGAGTGACCTCTCGAGTTCGGCGTATTGCACCCAGGTGGAGCAGTTTTGCGCATCAACTTCAAGCGCCTTTTCGTAGATCGTCCTACATCTATCAACATTTCCAAGTTGAAACTCGATATCGATGTATGCCTTGAAAATCTTCTCCTTGGGTGCTAATCCAATCGCCAAACCTAAGATTTTACGGCACGCGTCTAAGCGGCGTTGGCGAAGTTCAAACTTTGCCGACATGATCCAAACCTTTGAAAAAGAAAACTCGCTATGGGGAATCACCTTGAGGCATGCTCGATACACCTCGCGCGTGCGCTCGGCATCTCTCGCCTCGAGCTCCTCATACAGCGCGTAGTTTATCCACAGATAAATGTATCGCTGCCAAAATCGCTTCTCATTCGCGGGCGGTACGTTGGCGATAGCGCGCTCATACACCTCGCGTGTCTTTGCGATATCTCCAGCACTCTCCTCTAACCTAACATAATCAAACCACGTGTCGTAGTTCAGTGGATTCTTCGCCACTTCTTCTTCGTACTTGAATCTTCTTTGACCCACGACGACGTCTTCGATGCCCTCGCGGTTGCCGTGCATCTTTTCAAACTTCATAAACTCCTTGTACACCTCTTCAGCTTGCTCTTTCGGCAAATTATCCAGCGCGAACTTGTAAATCGCCCGCGCGCGCTCAACTTCGTGGCACATCTCCTCAAACCTAGCAAACATGGTGTACAACTCGCCAATGTCGGGTTCATTCTTTAAAAACTCCACCGCCGCCTCGTACACTTCGCGCGCCTTTTCTCTGTCCCCAGCCGCAAATTCAAACTTCGCCCAACGTGTCCACGCCTTGACATCGGGATGTACCTGCACGTAGCGCTGGAAAATATCCCGCGCACGTGCGTTCTCCTTATACCTTTGCTCTAGTTTTACGTACGCGTACCACGCCGGATGCTCAGGTTCCCACGTCAACCACTTTTCAAAAATCTGCCTACACGCCGCAATCTGCCCCAACGTCTCCTCCATGTGTATATACTTGTACCAAAACATATCCACTCGCGGTAACGTCCCGCACGCGCGCTCCCATACGTTTCTCGCGTGATTCACAGCCTTGGCTTTCATCTCCATCTCCGCGTACTGCGACCAAATCGGCACCTCTCTCGAGTGATGTTCAAGCGCACGTTCCCACACACTTCTCGCCCGAGGCAAATCCCCCTGCTGCTCCTCCCATTTCGCATACCTAATCCACGCCCGAGGCTGCCAATACTCCGATCTCACGCGATCCTCAAAGTTTTTCCGTTGCTCGTACCGATACTCCCTCAGCTCATCCGCGTCGGCGATCTTACGCTTTGGCGCCTTATACACCTCCTCCGCGCGCTCACTCGCCTCACGCACGATCTGCTCTGCTGTAATCTGCACCGGTGCAGGCGCTTTATTCTTCACGCGCGTCGTGCGCGGCATGTTTGACGCCATGATTCCGCTCGCACCTCGGCGCGCGCAGTCGACAGACAATTGACGACTCGCGCTCGAAATGCGCGTCCTTCACCGTCTCGCGCGGCGTCTCCACGAGCGCGAACGCACGACAGGCGACGAAGGCGATGCGATGCGCGATGCGCGAGGCGTCCGAGGGCGCTGCGTCGCGCGCCGGCGTGTGGCGGCGGCGCGGTTGCGCGCGCCACATCGGCCCAGTCGAGTAGGGTACAATATATAGTCAGTTTGTCCTCATAGTATGTATTGCATGTAGTGTGGGTATAGAATGGCTATGTATCAAAGGTACGTGCGATGCCGGTTTGGTGTTCACATCGCGCGCGCGGGCGGACCGCACATCGACGCGCGCGCGCGCCGTCGACTCGCGCTTGCACGGCAGTAGTCGCGTCCGTCGACTCGCGCATCGCCGTCGTCTCTCAAACGCGCGGCGACACGCGTCGCAAGCGCAGGTGTCCGCGAAACGAGTTTGATTGATTCCAACACCAAGCGCGCGAGAGCGACGAACGATTACGCACCGGATGTCATCTCCGAGCGCGCCGGGCGCGATGCGCGGTGGGGGCGTGACTTCGTCGACGTCGACGCTCTACCCTGAACGACCAGGGGAGTCGAGAGCGTTTGAGGCAGAGACGGTGACGTCGTTCGCGACGAAGTCGACGGAGTCGCGAGACGCGTACCTCGACAACGCCAAGTATTGGCTCATTTTAATCGTCGTCTGGAACCATTCGTTGCAAGATTTCTTGCGTGGAGTGGATCGGTATGAGCTCCGCGAGTGGTGCGGGGGCGATAGTGTGAATGTGTTGACGCATCAGCACGTGCGGACGGTGTATTTGGCGCTCAACGCGATCGGGATGCCATTGTTTACGGCGATATCGGGGTATTGCTCGCGAGGATGGTTACGCGCGGCGCGTGAGGATGAGGCATCGGCGGCGCATTTGTTGTCGCGCGTGCGAGGGGCGTCATCGTCGCTTATTGGGACGTTTGTCGGGTGGCAATTGTTTTATATGGCGATTTTGTACTACGACGTGACGCCGGCACAGTTTTGGGCGCCCATCGGAATCACGTGGTATTTATTGGCGTTGTTCATGTGGCGAACGTCGATATTGGTATTAGGTGGTTTGAGAGATAGGTACATTTTAGCGTTTTCGCTATTCATGGGGTTGTTTGTTGGATTTACAGATACCGCCACGACGGCGAATGGCTTGACGTTTTTCGATTTACAACGCATATTCGCGTTTTCGCCATACTTTTTCTTCGGTTTACTCGTCGTCAAGCCAAAGTATTTGGAGCAATTACACGATACGCCGTATAGCCGTCGCGCACCGCAAGGGTTTCTCACTCTCGTAGTGACGTATGTGCTGTTGTACATCGGTATGTACGGCACCGGGACGAAATGTTTCGACGAAGCGCAACGCTTCATCTGGACCATCGAACCTTACGGTACTTCTGAAATCTACTCCCCATTCCTTGGGTGCTTGTATCGCATTGCGCTTTATGCGGCGACGTGCGTTGTCGGCGCGGCGTTCATGTCGATCATTCCGAGCGAGTCACAAATGTACACGGCGCTCGGTCAGCGTACGCTCTATTGCTACCTTTTGCACATTCTCCTTTTGCGCGGTTACGACAAGCTCATGCGCTGGACTTGGGACGACGCTCCGCTATCATTCCGCATCGTCGCCAGTGGGTTATGGTTGCCACTCATTGTCAGTCACCTCACGCTCAGCCCATACATGAACGTGTTCAAATGTGTCGTCGAACCAGATTTCGGCTCGCTCTGGCGAAGCTCGCGGACGAAAGCTGTGCTCTAAATTCGCACGCCCGCTCTAGCCGTGGGATGATGTACCACAATCAAATAGCATATGTAATTAGAAGTTTCAAGAGCACCAATCGTAGCACATAACGACGCACGCGACGCGCAAGGAGTGTTGCGCGCCGGCGACAGCTCGGCGAAGTTCAAAACAAGCGTGGCGAACCAGATGCACGTCACACGTCCACGCGCGCCGCGCGCGACCATGCCCGCGTTTGCGCTGACGAAAGATGCGAAGCTTCCATCGCCAGTCACCGTCGCCGCATGGTGTCCGACGATGGATTTGCTCTGCGTCGCCGCGAAAGATTCGTCGCTCTGCGCGTTGCGATTGAACTGGCAAAAGCTTTGGGTGCACGCGCTCGGCGACACGAGCTCGCACGATGCGTGCGCGCTAGCGTTTCGGCCAGACGGCAAAGTTATCGCCGTCGGGTACACGGACGGTAGGGTCAGCGCGCACGCGGTGGAGGATGGAGCGTCGTTGCGCGGAACGGAGCCAACGACGAGCGCGGTCAAAGACGACAGCGGTGATGCCGGTGGCGCGTGCGCGGTGACGAGCTTGACGTGGGTGTCGCACGATACAACCCGCATAAGCTCCACGGCGTCTGGCTCGGGGCGGGGCGGGGCGGCATATGGCAAGATGGGGTCGTTTACCGCATCCGAAGTCGCGAAGGAGCGCGCCAAGTCGAGCGAGATGTTTTTGCGTACCGACGGTACGAGCTTGATCGATCACGAAGATGCGAGTGGACGTTTGAATACATTATATATAAGCACGGCAGATGGTGGGTTCACCATGCGCGCATTCGGGATGATGCCTATCGTGCACTTTACGAGAATGTGTAGCGTTGGCGCCGAGGCCTTAGCCGCGCGCGAGGATTTATGTGGCGTCGATGCAATCGTCAAGGAAGACAACCGACCGGGAGTTATACGATTAGACACGTCTCATATAGCGACACATGCGCGAGAGGTGCACTTGCTGGTGACGCACGCGGCGCACGCCAAGAAGACGCTCGGGCGGTTGGAATCGATAGTCAACGAGGCGGTGAAGATGTACAGTACGCGGTGGCAGAAGTTCATGAAACAGATGGACGCATTTTCGGACTCGTTAGCGATGACGACAGATGGCAGGAGTGATCACTTGATGGAGGAGCTGCGGCGACGTCTCGAGACTGTGCTGGCTACGGGGACGTTTGATGAAGCGCTCGAGCACTTCTTTACGATGACTTTTAAGATCGGACAAGTAAAGCGCATGGCAAAAGACCTCGATGCGATGTGCACTGCGGTGCACGATTTATTAGTGTCGGAAATTGCGCTCTTGATTGACGCCTTATTGTTGCGTCTCGGGTCACTACTGGCGTTGGCTCGTCTCGGCCATCAGGCGAAAGGCATAGGTTTGGATGAGGCCCGCATTGAGGAAGTCATAAAGTTGTGCGAACAATTCGCATTGTGTGCCATGGACACCGCACGTTTAGTCACGCAGCGCGCCGCGCAACTTCGCGCATTTTTTGTGTTCATCGTGCGTGCACAAATTGTCGCAGAGGATGGTGACGCGCATGGACCGAGTCTTCCAGCGCCGCGCGTCGATTTGGTGCAATCTTTTCTCCAAGAGATTTTCTGCGTTCGAGCTCGTGATAGTCTTGCGAGGGCGACGGGAATGATTTCAGAAGTGATTCCAACTCCAAGGTCGGTGATGCAGTACGGGGTGGATAGATTACGCGCGTTAGCCGATGGCCAAACGTTACAGCCGCTTTGCCTCAAGGAAGTCTTTTATGTAGTCCAGTCCACAATCGAGCACATGCTCAACGCACCGTGCAATATTATGACACGAAAGTGCTCGTGGACACGTTCGAGTACTATCGAGGGCGATGTATCGTATTCGATGTTTTCCAACGCTGAGCCCACAGCTGCGCCGTCGAGGGACAGCTTTCACGTGGACGCATCAAATGAGTGCATACATGTTTATCGCACGACCACCAACGCTACTGAATCGACTTCAGTACGAGCATTGTCGATTACCACACCAGACGAAATCATCGTCGACGCAGCCGCGTACAAGAATGACCGCATCGCACTTTTGCTCAAGCCGCGAGACATCGACGGTGGCGTCAAAGCACGACTCGTACTCCTTGAAGACGGCGCTTTACGAGGCACACTTCCTGGGAGCACTGTGTGTATAAACGATTTGGATATTCGCTCGCGAACTCTGCCTGGCGCCGAGCCACTCAAGCCATTGGCATTGAGCTCTACTAGAGGTTTGGCTGCTGTGTTTGTCTCCGCGACACGCGTTCAATTATATGACCTCGAAGACGACGACGACTCAGATGACGACGAAGACGCAGACGATGACCAGATGTGACGCACGCCCATGTCTGATTGATTTATTGATTTAGCCGATATAGAAACAGTATGCAACGCCAATTGTGTCGTAGTTTGAAAATGTTGCATTCGTGCACAGTTTCGCCCAGTCAGCCGACGGCTGCGCGCGAACACGCCTCACTCCGCGCCGCGCACGACGCTCGCGCGCTCCCACCACACCAAGCAACGCGGGAGAGTAAGATATCACGCGCGATGTACGCCACCGCATCGAGCTCGTGCGACGCGACGACATCGCTCGAGCGACTGCGCTTCAGCCGTCGCGCAACCAACCCTCACTCGGGCGTCACCACCGCCCCGCATCGCCGCCCCACGACGCGCGCCGACGCCGTCGGGAGCAAGCATGTCTATCCCGAAGACTACCTCGACCTCGGTCCGCGCATTCGCACGCAAGTCCTAGACGATGACGCGTTCGACGCCGCACAGTTTGACTTTGTCTGCGACGCGCGCGCGCCGAGTGAATACGATGACGACCACGTCCCGGGTGCGGTGAGCACGCCAGTGTTAAACGATGCGCAACGCAAAGAGGTGGGCACGTTGTACAAGCAAGTCGATCCTTTCGAGGCGAAAAAGGTTGGTGCGGCGATGGTGGCGGCGAATCTAGGAAAAATTATAGACGAGCGCTTTTTGACGGCGCCGCGGGACACAAAAATCCTCGTCTATTGCTGGCGCGGTGGCGAGCGGTCGCTAAGCCTCGCGCACGTGTTGTCGCGCATTGGGTTTGATGTGTACTTTGCTCCCGGAGGGTATAAACGCTATCGCGCTGGCGTTCTTGAGTTTTTACGCGGGATGGATAAATTTCGCTACCACGTCATCGCCGGCAAAACTGGCTGCGCAAAGGGTAAATTATTAGATGCCCTAGAAGCCGCGGGCGCACAAGTGATTGATTTGGAAGTGATGGCGAACCACCGTGGGTCAATTCTGGGCGAAGAGCCGGGCGCGCGAGAGCAACCTAGTCAGAAGATGTTTGATTCGAGAATAGCCTTCAAAGCGCGGACGTTTGACGCTTCTCGACCGGTGTTCGTCGAAGGCGAAAGTTCGATGATTGGCAAAGTCCAAGTGCCGAGCACGATGTGGAGTGGGATGAGAATCGCTGACATCACGCAGCTCGAGATCCCCATGTCCGAGCGCGTGAAGTGGATTCGTGCGGGGTATAAACATTTCGAGACCACGGAGACGGGGCGCTTATTGGAGTGCATCGACGTGCTCGTGAAGCGGGTCGGTCATGAGCGCGTGAGTGCGTGGAAAACGCTCGTCGCCGATGGACAGTGGGATGAATTCGTTCAGGATATTTTAGAAAATCATTACGACGCTGCGTATGCGGCTGCGGCTGCGCGTTCGAGGCCACAGGAGGAGGAAAAGGCGCAGGTGTTGTTTCTCGACGATACCAGCGACGAGACGTACGCCAAAGCGGCGAAAGAATTGCTGCGTCGTTACGATCCGTCGGCCGAGGCGTGATTATTATTTATTATCGAATGTATTTTAACGCGCATGTATTACATCTTAGCTAGTAGATCAATCCATGTCTTCGTTGTCAGCCGCGTTGGCTGCGTTAGGATCTGCCATGCCCGGAATTGCGGATAATCTCGCTTGTCGCTGCGCCGCTAATCGACCTTGTTCTTCCTCGGCAAAGTCAGCGCTACTAAATTGCTTTGTTTGCACCAAAAAGTCTCTGAGTGTGTTCTTGAACGCGGCGAGATCTTGCTTGCATTGAAACATACCCATGACTAACGTTTGCACCTCCGACGGGGGCATGTTTGGGAACGACGTGCACAACACATGTGCGCAGTGTTCTTGCACGAATACGGCGTTGGACGGGTACGCGTTCGGTCCCTTGGCCGCGACGTCCCAAAGCGGCGCGCTGAGTGAATCACTCTCACTAATTGTGAACAAATTTTGTAAAATCAGCGCGTGTAGCTTGAAGCCAGGCTTGTGGAAGCCGTCCGTCATTACGGCGAAAATTTCGCTCATCGTCATCAAAAAGAAGCTTTGGTGAAATTGGTTGCAGTACTCGGAGAGTTGAAAGTACTTCATCATCTCTAGGAGTAAGTTCAAGCCTTCATCTGCGACGTTGCGTTCGGTATGGCGGAACGCCCACACGATGCTATCGATGATGAGCTTCAAGTGCGCTGGGCTCAACGCCACGAGCGCCCTGAAGCAATGATTCGTCACCGAACGCAAGAGCAAAAAGAACTTTAAGCGATGATCGGGAAAGTCTTCGAAATTCTTTGTAATCATCGCCAGCGTGCACTCGAACACGGCATCGAAAATCTTAGGAATCTCATCCGTCATCGCGGTCTCAACCTTATTTATGATGGCGGCGAAAAGCGACAAGACTTCGGCGTCGCGCGCGTCTGGAATGTTGCGCGCGTAATCGCCTAAAATCGGGTCGTACATTTGCGGCACGAGTTGCTGCGCCACTAAGTGCGGATCATCGCATCGCTCGACAAAGGTTTCGATCAAGCGCAACACTTCGCGCTTGACGGAACGCAGCAACTTGACAAATGACGACTTACTGGCGTACGGCCCACCCTCGGCGATGCTCTGACTGACAAGTTCGCTGTACAGCTTGTAGACGTTTAACACGTCGGCGTAAATGGCGGACATTTGATTTTGAAATGGCTGTCCAAGTGAGATGCAAAAGTGCGTGTTGGACTTAAGAATGTTCAAGATGTTTTTGATGACGTCTTGGTTCTTCAAGCATTCGCTATTTTGACGCGCTTGCGCCATGATTTGTTGCCACGTCGCGTTCGGCGGCGCCATCAAGCGTTGCACGTACTCTTCTCTCTTCGCTGGGTTGAGCTCGCTGGAAATCATATGACCGACGGCTTCATAGAATGTGTGCACTTGATGTGGCTCCAAATCACGAATAGTGTCTGATAACCCACGCAAGAGCTCGTCTACGAATGGCTCCGCCTCACCGACTTGTAAAATCACAAACTTGCGCTTGCACTTGATTGCAATTTTCAAAAACGTGTCGCACGCCATGTCTTGTACGCCGGGGTGAGTCTCGTGCATAAACTCAAACAACTTGTTCACTACAGTCTTCAAAAACTTCCAATGCAAACGAAGAAATCGCGGGTATTGACCGACGACGTACATGATATTAGAAGCGATGACCGCCTTGTGATCCTTCATGCGCATGATTTCACACAAGTTGAGCAAATCGCGAATTGCCGTCACCAAAAACCGGTTCTCTTGATCTTCTTGCATTGAACCACTGATGGAACCGATCGCCCAGCACAATGTGTTTAACGTATGCCAGGTGTACTCGCGACCATTCAACTGAGCGTGGAGCTTTTCGAGCATTTGTGTCTCGGTGTCCTTGTGGTCGAGGTGCGCGAGGTAAATCAGCGTCTCGCGCATAATCTTGTACTGCACCAGCACATCGTTGTCTTTGAGCGTCTCACGCACGATGTTGCCGTTCTCATCTTCGACGATCAATACTTCTTCGGGCTTGGCCATTCTGGAAATCATCAACAGACGAAGCTTGCTAAACGGCGCCGAATAGAGGGCGCGACGGTTCACCCCACGGTCGCCTCCACCCATGCCAGTGCCGCCGAAACGGAACTCACCCGCCATCCCTGCGCTCTCGCCACCCTCGGACTGAAACACATCGCAAACCATGAAGTGCCAGTAGTCGAGGCACACCTTGAACACCTCTGGCTCTTCGACGTAGGAGATGTTCAGCAAGTACTCGAGACCGATGAGCATCGACGATTGCAACTCGGGCGACGTCTCCAACAACGTGATGTGCGCCTTGAAAAATTGCGTCAGGAAGATTCCTAAATTTTGTACGAACGCTTGCTCATCGTCGGAACCGTTTGCGTACGCTTGCGCAATGTTCACACCGCGCGGTAGAATACCTTGTAAATGTTCGACGGCGGTGGTGTAGAGCTTGATAAAGTGCTGGTCATACTTTGCCTCAACGTTCAAGCCACCAATTTCGGACAAGCACAAGAACGCTACGTTCCGATAGGCTGGATTCGGACATAACGCAAGCAGCGTGTCTAAGAGCGTAGATTCGAAAATGTAACCCAAAGGAATCCACGACAAAAAGGCGTTCAACGTCGTCAACGTCACCTTAATCAACTCTGGCTTTTGCGAGTGCGTGAGCACAAATTCACACAACTCGTGAATCATAGCAAACTCGCTGTTTAACGAATTCTTCAACGCCTTAATCTTGTCTTGCGTCATCTCGCCACGGCTAAAATCAAACACCTCCTCCGAGAGCAACTTTAAGATGCTCATGCAATTCTCGCACAACGACTCGCTCGTACGCGCGGCGCCGACCAAGTCTGGGATAAAGCTCTGCCAACGGTGCGGCCAGTCGTGCTTTAATATTTGCACAAGAACATTGTTAATCTTGTTAATGTACGCCCGGTCCCGCCGGAAACCCACTTCATCGGCGCTCAACTTGATGATCAGGTTCGACACGAAATTTTTGATCCCCTCGCGTTGGTCGTTTGGCAACAACCCCCAACGGTATTTAATCACCCCATCGAGCACTTGTAACGCAAAAAACTTGGTATTTGCATTCTTTGATGTTTCTAAAATCCCATCCACACGCGTCCACATCTGGTCATGCTCTTGCAACTGTTGCAAAACCTTTTCCGCTTCGCTTCTCTACGCGACGCAACGAAACGCGCGCGCGCGGTACACTCCGTCAGTCGTCCTTCTCTTTTCACACCACACAACGACGCGACACGCACACCACACCACGCACGACACCACACACGACGCGCACACCAACCGCACGCAGGCATACACCGTCGCGAACCGCGCGCGATTCGCGATTCGCGCCCGCGCGAGATCTTCCCCTCCCCGCGCCTCGCGCGCGCGTCGACCCACCACCACCACCACCACCCTAAACCCATCGCA
>Ga0181604_10002183_pt1 | contig 17103 bp, 17 predicted proteins | sample 041ome_12_FD_148663 | JGI IMG/M metagenome (GOLD analysis project Ga0181604, IMG submission 148663) | Coastal salt marsh microbial communities from the Groves Creek Marsh, Skidaway Island, Georgia - 041410US metaG (spades assembly) | ecosystem: Environmental > Aquatic > Marine > Intertidal zone...
AAGAATTCACCTCAACAATTGATAAAAATTCTTTTGATAGAATTATAATTTTTGGCGGCGATGGCACAATAAATGAAGTAGTTAATGGACTTTATTATTCAAATAAATTACATATTTTTGATATTGGAATTATTCCAACTGGATCAGGGAATTCGGTAGCTCACGATATAAATGCGCTAGATATAGATGATGCAATTAGAATATGTACCGGAAATAATATAGCAAAAATGGATGTTAATGAGGTTGATTTTGATAATTTCTCTAAACTAAGTATTAGTGTTTTAGGCTGGGGAATGTTTTCATTCGGAAATATCCGAGCTGAAAAATTAAGGTTTCTTGGTCCAGTAAGATATGATGTTGCTTCTATAATAACTCTTCTTGAGAAAAAAATGCATACTGCTGAGGTTACCATTGATGGAGTCAGTAATCCTTTAACATGCGCCTTTATTGTTGGATGTAATAGTGTTTATACTGGAAAAGGGATGATGGTTGCTCCTAATGGAGGGTTTTTTGATAAGAAGATTGAGCTTGTGACTGTAAAAGACAATGTTACCAGACTGCAGATTGCCGATGTTTTTAAAAAAGTCTATAAGGGGACGCATATTGAATTGCCCTTCGTAGAAACTACACAAGTTGGTAGTTTTTCTATAAATCCTTCAAAAATGAGTTTTTATAATATAGATGGTGATATTGTTGAAAGTAGAAAGGCTAGTGTTAAAGTTATTCCTGAAGCAATTAATCTTTTGATATAAACAAATAATTCCTATTTTGACAAATGTCGTCATTGCAATCTAGAATTTTGATTGGTTTAATAGGTTTTCCCTCTGTAATCTATATCATTATTAACCATATTCTTTTATTTAATCTTTTAGTTTCTATTTGTTTTGTACTTGCTTTTAATGAGTATTTAAAAATTATAAAAAGTTTTTCAAATAGCTCTATTTGGATAATTTTTGGAGTAATATATATATTTGGTAGTTTTGCGTCATTGGTATATTTAAGAAGTATTGAAATAATAGGTTCTCCATTTACATTTCTTTTATTCGCTGGAGTGATGGTAAATGATTCGATGGCTTTTATTGTAGGTAAATTATTAGGAGGGCCAAAAATTTTACCAAAAATATCTCCCAAAAAAACGTATTCAGGTTTATTTGGAGGACTCGTTGGTTCCATTATTTTCATATATTTAGCTGATAATTTTTTCTTAAGTAGCTTTGATAATTTTTCTCTGAATTTCAGAGATAAAGTTTTTTTAGTTTTTGTATTTAATGTTATTGGATTTATTGGTGATGGCTTTGAATCTTATCTTAAAAGAAAAGCTAACATTAAAGATTCATCCGGTCTTCTTTTAGGACATGGAGGAATGTTAGATCGATTAGACTCTTTAATATTGACAACACCGGTAACAATGTTTTATGTTATTGCTTATTATTTATGAGTAAGAAAATCAAATCAATTCTAGCCACTGACTGCGGTAGTACTACCACCAAAGCTGTCCTCATAGAATGGAAAGAAGACAGATACAAGTTAACATTTAGAGGTGAAGCCCCAACTACAGTGGAGGCACCTTTTGAAGATGTAACCAAAGGCGTTTTAAATGCTGTCATGGAGGTAGAAGAGCTTTCTGGAAGAACTATTCTGGATGGTGATAAAATTATCACTACTGATAATGGAGCAAGCGGTGTAGACATTTATGTCTCAACTAGTTCAGCTGGCGGAGGCTTGCAAATGATGGTTGCAGGTGTTGTTAAATCTATGTCTGGTGAAAGCGCAGAAAGAGCAGCGCTTGGAGCAGGGTCGATTGTTATGGATGTTTTAGCTTCAAATGATGGAAGACTACCTCACGAAAAAATAACAAGAATTAGACAATTACGTCCAGATATGATTTTATTATCAGGAGGTACAGACGGAGGAACAACTACCCATGTTATGGAGTTAGCAGAAATTTTAGCTGCAGCAAATCCGCGTCCTAGATTAGGTCAAAATTATAAGTTGCCAGTTATCTATGCAGGAAATAACAAAGCACAAGATTCAATTAAAAAGACACTTGGAGAAATTTCAGATTTAGACATTGTTGATAATATTCGACCGGTTTTAGAGCAAGAAAATCTTGAACCTTCTAGAGATAAAATCCATGATTTATTTATGGAGCATGTTATGGCGCAAGCACCAGGATATAAAAAACTTATGTCGTGGACCGATGCACCAATTATGCCTACACCAGGAGCTGTAGGATCTTTAATCGAAATGATTGCTAAAAAAGAGAATATTTCTGTCGTAGGAGTAGACATTGGAGGCGCTACAACAGATATTTTTTCTGTTTTTGAAGGAAAATTTAATAGAACCGTGAGTGCTAATTTAGGTATGAGTTATTCAATATGTAATGTGCTAGCTGAATCAGGCTTAGACAACGTTTTAAGGTGGGTTCCTTTTGATATAGATAGAAGTGAACTAACTAATAGAATTGGTAATAAAATGATTCGACCAACTACTGTTCCTCAATCTCTAGAAGAGCTTGTTATTGAACAGGCAATTGCTAGAGAAGCTTTAAGATTATCTTTCATTCAGCACAAAGAATTTGCTACAAGCTTAAAAGGCGTTCAATCTGAAAGAACGATTTCAGATGCATTTGAGCAATCTTCAAGTGGACAATCTCTTGTAAATATGATGGAATTAGATCTTTTGGTTGGATCGGGAGGAGTTCTTTCTCATGCTCCTAGAAGACAACAGTCTGCTAGAATGTTAATAGACTCATTTATGCCGGAAGGTATAACCCAATTAGCTGTTGATTCTATATTTATGATGCCACAATTAGGAGTATTAGCCAATATAGATAAAGAAGAATTAAAAGACGATGCTAGTCAGGCAGCGTTAGAAGTTTTTGATAATGACTGCTTAATTCGACTCGGAACCTGCGTTACTCCAGTTGGAAGCATAAAGCCTAATTCTAAAATGGCTGATGTAACCTTAACTTTTAATGATGGAACTGTTAAAGATATTGTAATTAATGAAGGAACATTAGAAATGATGGAGTATCCTTATGAAGAAGTTAAAATTTCAATAAAACCAGTAAGAGGAATAGACGTTGGTGCCGGCAAAGGTGAAGCCTTGGATTCTGTAGTTTATGGAGGGGTAGTTGGATTAATTTTTGACGGAAGAAATCGTCCTATTACACTATCAAAAGAATCAAACAAAAGAATTGATAGCTTATTAAGTTGGTCAAAAGCTGTAGATGAATATCCAAAGGGAGAGGTATTTTAATGGCACATTCATACACTCCTGGTTTAAAAGTTTTAAAGAAAACAATTTTTAAAAAAGAAAGAATTCTTCCTCTAAAAGGAGATGTTTTAGTTAAAGAAGGTGATGTCTTAAATCCTGACACTATTGTTGCATCAACAAATTTGCCCGGTAATGTACAGATGTTAAAAGTAAGTAACATTTTGAATATTGATCCAAAAGATGTTGTTGAGGCGCTTAAAGTTAAAGAAGGGCAGGCTGTTAAAAAAGGTGACCTCATAGCTGAAACAGCTGGTGTATTTGGGATGTTTAAATCATCTGTTGAAAGTCCTGTAGATGGAACTATTGAATCTGTTTCTCAAAGCACTGGTAGAATCGTTGTTCGTGAAGCTCCTGTGCCAGTTGAAGTAGATGCATATGTTAGCGGTAAAGTAGATGAGGTAATTGAAAATGAAGGTATCGTTCTTAAGTCTCATGCTGCATTTATCCAGGGTATTTTTGGCATAGCAGGCGAAAAAAGAGGAGATTTAGTTTTAGTTTCTTCTAGTTCTTCCGAAGAATTGACTGCAGAGCAAATTACTGCTGATATGAAAGGTAAAATTCTGATTGGTGGATCTTTTTTAGGTCTTGAAGCTTACAAAAAAGCGCTAAGTGTCAATGTTGCTGGAATTGTTGTTGGAGGTTTTAATTACTATGATTTGAAAGCGGTTCTAGGTTACAATCTTGGAGTTGCTATTACAGGTACAGAAAAATTAAATACAGCCTTAATAGTTACTGAGGGCTATGGATCTATTCCAATGAGTGAAGCTACATATTCTCTATTAAAAGAAAATGTTGGTAAAGCAGCCTCAATTAATGGAGCTACACAAATTAGAGCAGGTGTTATTAGACCAGAAATTGTAATTCCTATTGATAGTTCTAATTCAGAAAACGATAGTGAATCTAAAATGCCAAAAGGGATTCAGGAAGGAAGTACTGTTAGGGTAATTCGCTCACCAAATTTTGGTAAAATTGGTACAGTAGTATCTTTGCCATCTGAGCTTAATAAGATGGAATCCGAAACAATGGTTAGGGTTGCTGAAATTAATATTGGTGGAGAAAACTTTTTAATTCCAAGAGCAAATCTTGAGATGGTTGAAACAGATGAATAAATCTTTAAATATAGACGATAAAGTATTTTTAACTAGAATGGCTGAAGAAGTAATAGCACGAAGATTGACTACACCGTCAATTTTTTTTTTAGAAATGATGAAACCCTTAAATTTTGTTGGAAGTCAAGCAATGATTTTTTTTGGACCAATAATTAGTGCATTTGTCAAAACAGATGGTTATTATAAGGCTGCTGAGATTTTTGAGAATCATCACAGTGTAGAATTTTTAATTCAAGAGATAGAAAGATTAGACAAAAATGAATAATAAATATCAAGTATATGCAGGCGGAATAGTAGGAATTTTACTACTTACTTTTGCACTGTCATCTCTTCCTGATTCTCTCAATTTTTTTAGAGAAGAAAAATCTGCAATGTTCGCTTTTACGTTGACTGTTATTATGATTATGTTATATGAAGTGAGGCTTGCTAAAAATTCTTCTGAAAAAACTTTTTTAAGAACCATTCCTGGACTAAAAGCAGTTGAAGAAGCAGTTGGAAGATCTACAGAAATGGGCAGACCTATTTTGTATGTTCCTGGTATTATGGATATGAATGAAGTTGAAACTGTCGCTGGTGTTGTTGTTTTAGGCCATGTTGCTAATATGACTGCACAGTATGAAACAGAACTTGATGTGCCTGTTGCTAGAGCGATTGTAATGCAATCTGCAAGACAGGTTGCCAAAGAGGCATATATGACTCAAGGTAGACCTGAAATGTATAATGAAGATATGGTTCACTATGTAACAGATGATCAGTTTGCTTATGCAGCTGCTGTTAATGGTATTATGCAAAGAGATGAACCTGCAGCATGTCTTTATATGGGTAAATTTTTTGCAGAATCTTTATTGTTTGCTGAAACTGGTAATAGTATTGGTGCTATTCAAATAGCTGGTACTGGTTCTCAAACTCAAATTCCATTCTTTGTTACAGCATGCGACTATACCTTAATGGGAGAAGAGTTTTTTGCTGCTAGTGCTTACTTATCCGAGGAGCCAGAACTAATCGCGGGAATTACAGCTCAGGATATTATTAAAGTGTTACTCATTGGATTTATAATGCTCTCTATAATTTCAAGAGCATTTTTTGATTTAGGCTTAACTGATTTTAACCTTATAACCTGGTTGAACTTATAATATGTTACTAAAAAGATATATCCCAATTGGTATTGTTGCATTTTTTGGAGCACTTACATTGAGTGCATGGTTCATTGACAATGAAACTATAGAAACGTTTGCCAATGACGATGCTACCCAGTTCTTTGATATAATCGCAGCATTTGCTGTTTTCTTGGGAGCACTGAATCTATTAAAACTTCAATTTATTAAAGTACTTAAGCAGCAGTCAGGTTGGCAGTATAGCGCTGTTGCAATTGCCTCATTCTTTTTTGCATTCATTATTGGGTTTTTTATTAGAGGTGCATATTTTGTTGGAGAAGAAGTATATTTTAGTCAAGGAGCTGCAGAAGAGGCAATTTTAGCTTTAGGCTCTTCTCAACAAATTGTTCCAGTTGATTGGGGAGCACATGTTCAAACTGATGGAAGTTTATTTCAATGGATGTTTAAATATATCTTCTCACCACTATCTGCAACTATGTTTGCATTGTTAGCATTTTTTGTAGCATCAGCTTCTTTTAGAGCATTTAGAGCTCGAAATCTCGAAGCATCCTTATTGCTAGTCGCTGGAATTATTATCATGCTTGGTAGAGTTCCTGTTGGAAGTTTAATCTCTTCATGGGTAATTATGTATATTATTGCTTTTTCAGTTGGTTTTGGAGTCAATGCATACACCAGGAATCGCAATATGGCTCTTGGGTGGGTATTAGGAAGTTTTGGTTTAATTACCGGATTAGGATTTACTATGGGTTGGCCAGTAGATCAGCCAGCTATTTTTTATTTACCTGCACTTCAGGAATGGATTTATTTGGTTCCTAATTTAGCTGGATCAAGAGCAATTTTAATTGGTATTGGACTTGGAATTGTCGCAACAAGTCTTAGATATATTTTTGGATTAGAAAAATCGTATTTAGGAGAGTAGTGAAGTATTTAGAAGATATTATATTGAAGCTTGGAGCTGTTGACAGAAGAATTATTTTCTTGTTAATAGGTTTAGCAGTGCTTATACCATTATTAACTCCTATTAGTTTGCCTGTTAGAGAAACTCCAACTACTGTTAAGTTTTATGAAGGAATCGATAATATTCCAAAAAATTCTAAGGTATTAGTTTCATTTGATTATGGTCCAAGTACTAGGCCAGAAATTCACCCAATGAATGTCGGTGTTTTAAGACATATGCTTCGAAATGGACATAAAATTTATATTTCATGTTTATGGCCAGATGGTATTTATATGGCTTTAGATGCGTTAGAAGAAATCACAGATGAAGTAAATCCTGACAATCAATCAACCTTTGATATTAAAGAGTATGAAGATTATGTATTGCTAGGCTATAGACCGGGCGCTGAAGCTGTTATTAAAGGGCTTGCGAGCGATTTACGTAAAGTGTATACAGTCGATGCCAAGGGTAGATTTATCGATGATATTGAAATGATGGACGAGATTAAAAATTTGAATGATTTTGCTTATATCTATAGTGGTTCTGCTGGATATCCGGGAACATTTGAATGGGTAAAATATGGCGGAGATCCTACGGGAGTTCCAATGTCATCAGGAACAACTTCTGTCCAAGTAAACGAAGTTATTCCTTATGTGCAAACCGGACAATTAATTGGCTTGTTGGCTGGAATGCCTGGAGCAGCAGAATATGAAAAATTAATAGCTTCTCCTGGAATAGCAATTCAAGGAATGGCAGCGCAATCATTTGCTCATATAGTTATTGTAATATTTATTGTATTTGGAAATTTAGCATTTTTTATTAAGCAACGAAGAGATAGGAAGTATTAATGACTTTTTCTGCAATTTTAGGAGCATGGATAGCAGCGTTTTTAACGTTGGGTATATTTTCTTATCTTTACAAAGATAACCCGTTCTATAAAATAGCTGAAAATGTTTTTGTAGGTGTTTCAGCTGCATATGTTGCAGCGATAAGTTTTTGGACACAGATTTATCCAAATCTTTTTGGAAGACTATTTCCAAAAGATGGACCTCTGTCATTTACTGGTTTAGAATTTGACTTTAATCATGAATTTAATATCCTATATTTATTTCCACTTATTTTAGGCTTAATGATGTTATTAAGCGTATTTCAGCAGTTTAATTGGATGGCTAGGTGGGGAATTGCTTACACAGTTGCGATAGCTGCTGGTCTAAAGGCTTTTGGCTATTTAAACTCAAATGTTTTAAACCAAGTAAAAGCAAGCTCAGTAGACCTTTTTAGCGGATCATTGCCATTTTTTAGTCTCGGTGGAGATAGTGTTTTTAACAATATTGTTCTCTTAGTTGGTACTATAAGTTCTTTGATGTATTTTTATTTTTCAAAAGAGCAAACAGGTAATTTTGGAAGATTTACTCGTTTAGGTGTTTATTTTCTAATGGTTAGTTTCGGAGCTTCCTTTGGATTTGCAGTTATGGGAAGAATCTCCTTACTTATTGGAAGATTTAATGACTTGATTGACTATTCATCTGCTGATTACAATTTTGCAACTTTTTATGTATTATTATTTATTATTGTCGTTTTAGGTTTTTGGTCCTTCAAAAACCGTGAAAAATAGGAGTGTCTTAAATGAAAAAATCTGAAATAAGAAGCGTCATCGGTGAAAGTATTTTAGCTGATGGAATGTCTCCAATAATCGATCTTGAAAAATCACATGGTTCATGGTTAGTAGATAAGGTAAGCGGAAAAGAGTACCTGGATTTATTTTCTATGTTCGCTTCGTTATCAGTAGGATATAATCATCCTTATGTTCTTGAACAGTCAGAAAGATTAAGAATTGCTGCAATAAATAAGCCAACAAATTCAGATGTCTATTCTCAAGAAATGGCTGAATTTGTTCAAACATTCAAAAGAGTTGCTCAACCTGACTATTTACCATTATCATTTTTTATTGAGGGTGGTGGATTAGCAGTAGAAAATGCTCTTAAGGCTGCTTTTGATTGGAAGAGAAGAAAGAATTTAGCTAAAGGAAGCTCTGCTAAAGGAGAAAAAGTAATCCACTTTAAACAGTGCTTTCATGGAAGAACAGGTTACACAATGTCCTTAACAGATTCTCCTGATAAAAGAAAAACAATGTACTTTCCAAAATTTGATTGGCCTAGAGTAACTAATCCTAAAATTACATTCCCTATTGAGGATAATATTGATCATATCATTGAACTTGAAAATCAAGCTATCAAAGAGATAAAAGACGCTATTAGTGCTAATCCAGATAATATTTCATCTATAGTTATTGAGCCTATTCAAGGTGAAGGTGGAGATAACCATTTTAGATGCGAGTTTATGCAATCGTTAAGAAATATCGCTGATGAGAACGACATTATCTTAATTTATGATGAAGTACAAACTGGCGTTGGTGTTACAGGAAAGATGTGGGCTCATCAACATTTTGCAACAAGTAATTGCACTAATGGTTGCTCATGCGGAGCAGACCTTTCTGCAAAGCCTGATATAATTTCTTTTGGTAAGAAAACTCAGGTTTGTGGAGTTGCTGCAAGCACCAGATTTGATGAAGTTGAAGGTAATGTTTTTCGCGAATCAAGTAGAATCAATTCAACCTGGGGCGGTAGCTTGGTCGATATGGTTAGGCTAACTATTTACCTTGAATTGATTGAAAAAGAAAATTTAGTAGACAAGGCAGCAAAGTCTGGTGAGTATTTGTTAAAAAGTATTCATGAACTACAGAATGAATTTCCTTCATTGGTTTCAAATTCTAGAGGAAAGGGATTATACTGTGCATTTGATTTACCATCTAGTGAAGACAGAGACAAGCTTGCTGGCTTATTGTTAGACGAGGGATCTATTTTGCTAGGTTCTGGAAATTATTCCATAAGATTTAGACCGCATTTAAACGTTACTGAAGATGATATTAACTTTGGTATGGATTGTTTTAGAAGAGCTCTTAATAAACTATCATAATGTCTGACAAAGGCCATTTATTTGTCGTTGGAACTCCAATTGGCAATCTTGAAGATATAACTTTGCGTGCTATTTCTACGCTTAAAGATGTAAATATCATTTTAGCTGAGGATACTAGAAATTCAAAAAAATTACTTTCTGCGCATGGTATTCAAACAAGAATGATGAGTTACCATGAGCATAGTAGCGAGAAAGAATCTCAAAAAATAGTTGATCTACTTTTAGAAGGAAATGACTTAGCGTTAATTTCAGATGCAGGAACTCCAACCATAAGCGACCCCGGATACGGTCTTATAAGAGAGTGTATAAATCATGAAATAAGAATCATTCCAATTCCAGGAGTATCAGCAATTACTGCAGCAATGAGCGCTTCAGGACTGCCTTCAGATTCATTTACTTTTCATGGCTTTCTTCCTCAAAAAAAAGGAAGATTAAAAAAAATTCAAGACTTATCTCATATAGATAATACAATTATTTTATTCGAAAGCCCTTATAGGTTAATAAAAACATTAACACAATTACTAGAGAGTCTAGGAGATCGTTCTGTCGTTGTTGGAAGAGAATTAACTAAGTTGTATGAAGAAATTATTAGAGGTAATTTATCGGAGGTACTTGAGTATTTTTCTAAATCAAAAGTAAAAGGTGAAATTGTAATAATGATAGGGAAAAAAGATGACAGAATCCATTTCTAGCGGAAAGTTTATAACTGTTGAAGGAATTGATGGTTGCGGAAAAACAACCCAAGCTGAATTTATTATTGATGGATTGGTAGAAGCGGGTTTATCTGCAAAGCTTGTTAGAGAGCCCGGCGGAGATCCTATTTCTGAATCTATTAGGAAATTATTGCTTCATGCTGAAGAATCTATGTCTGACAGAGCAGAAGCGTTGCTTATGATTGCAAGCAGAGCTCAACTTACAGACAAGGTTATTCTTCCTCAGATTATAGATGGAAAATGGGTTGTTGCGGATAGATATGCTGATTCAACTTTGGCCTATCAAGGCGGAGGAAGGGGATTGAGTGTAAATTCATTAGATATGATTAATGAGTTTGGTACTTATACATTAAAGCCTGACCTAACTTTTTTTATAGATATATCTGTTGATATTGCAAATTCTAGAATGCGAGTAGAAAGAGATAGAATTGAGAAAGAAGGAAATGATTTTCAGCAAAGAGTAAGAGATCAATACTTAAAACTCAGCGAAAAAGATTCCGATAGGGTTGTCGTTATAAATGGAGATAAATCTATTGATGAAATTAAAGCTGATATTTGGACTCATATGAAGGAAAAATTTAAAATATGAAGATTTTAAAAACTTCTTTATACGCATTCTTTTTACTAGCAGTTATTTCTTTTGGCTTTGTTCGAAGTCAACAAATGGATATTTATAGAGAAATTGCCCGATCACAGCAACAGATCATGACAGTATATAAATACCTTCTTACTGAATATATTCATGAGTTAGATGTCCAGGAACTTACTACTAGAATTATCGATTCAATGCTTTCAAACTTTGATCCCTATACAGAATATTATGAGCAAAAAGATCTGGAGGATCTTTCTGTTAAAACAGAAGGTGAATTTAGCGGTGTAGGATTAGAGATTTACATGTATGAAGATCAATTGACTGTTGTTAGTCCAATAGAGGGATCTCCTGCTTCTAGATCTGGAATATATACTGGTGATGCCATTATGAATATAGATGGTGTAGCAACTGAAGGGTTAGAGCTAAAAGATGCTACAAGTAAAATCAGAGGTAAGGCTGGAACAGAAGTTATTTTAACAATCAAAAAGCCAATAACTGGTGAAATACAAGATTATCCAATTATTAGAGATGTTATTACCATTAAAGATATCCCATTTTATGGTATGGTGGATGATAATGTCGGCTATTTAAGAATTACTAATTTTTCTATTAATACTGCCAATGAAACCAAAGATGCGATAATCAGCTTAATGCAAGAAGGTGCAGGTAGCGTTGTTATAGATTTAAGAGATAATCCAGGAGGATTATTATCATCATCGCTGGATTTATTAGATTTAATTCTACCAAAAAATTTAGATCTTGTTTCAACTAAGGGCAGAGAAGGAAAAAACATCAAGAATTACCAAACGTTAAATAATGCTCTTATACCAGAAAGTATTAACTTAGCTGTTCTTATTAATGGTGGTAGCGCTTCTGCCAGCGAGATTGTTGCTGGTGTATTGCAAGATCACGACAGGGCTGTTGTATTAGGAAGCCAATCTTTTGGTAAAGGCTTGGTTCAAACTGTGATTGGTATCAACCAAGATACAGCTTTAAAAATTACCAATTCTAAATATTACATTCCAAGCGGTAGATCGTTACAGAAAAGAGATTTTATTGATGATGAGTTAATTGCTAACTCATCTGCTATTGCTGATAGTTTATTTCAAACAAAAGCTGGAAGAACTGTGAAAGGTGGCGGAGGAATTTCCCCTGATATAGTTGTTACAGATGAAGGATCTTATCCTTTGGCAGCTGCAATTTTAAGAAATGGTGCATATTTTAAATTTGTTCAACAAAATAGTGATAAATATACATCAATAGATGAGGTTTTAGCGGACCCAGATTTGATGTTAAAATTTGAAACTTTCATTACTGAAAATGATATTAGTGGTTATGTTGATGGACAAGAAGATTTAAGACTTGCTAAAGATAAACTTGCTAATGAAGATGAAAAAAATCTGTTTATGAATAACGCATTCAGCGTGATTGAGAAGCAGATACAAAAAACACAGTCTCTCATGTTTGAAGATGAGAAAAAGCTTATTCAGCGCGTTCTTCACGGTGAATTTGCATTTTACTACAATGGTTATGAAGGTCGATACAATCTATATTTAAAAGATGACAAAGTTGTTTTAAAAGCATTAGAGCTTTTCGCTGACGAATCAAAATATTTATCAATTCTATCTAATTCTGAATCAGCTGAAGTTGCATTGAGCAATAACTAGATATGAGCTCAGAAATGAGACATCTTGGACTAGATATCGGTAAGTTCTTTAAGGAAAAAAATATAACCAAAATTTTTACACTGTGCGGTGGACATATTTCACCAATTCTAGTCGGGTGTGAAAAAGAAAATATTGATGTTATTCAGGTAAGAGATGAAGTGTCTTCAGTTTTTGCTGCAGATGCAGTATCAAGGTTGACTGATTCGATTGGCGTTGCAGTTGTCACAGCTGGACCCGGAGTTACAAATACAGTAACTGCAATTAAAAATGCCCAAATGGCCCAATCTCCTTTGTTGTTAATTGGTGGAGCAGCAGCTACTCTTTTAAAAGGAAGAGGATCTCTTCAAGATATTGATCAAATTTCATTGCTTAAAACATATGTAAAATCAGCTATTAGCGTTTCTAAAGCAAGAGATGTGATACCAACACTAGCAAATGCCATTAATATTGCAAATTCAGGCGTTCCTGGGCCCGTATTCGTTGAATTACCAATAGATCTATTATATCCCGAACATGATATTAGAAAAGAGCATATAAGTAAGCTTCCTAAAGCAGGTCATTTAGCAAAGTTGATGAGTTGGTATGTAAATAGACATTTAAATGACTTGTTTTCAACAAAAAAATCTTCAATCAAAGTAAAACCAATGAAAGATTTTAAGTTAAATCAAAAGAAAATTGATAGCGCAGCATTAAGTATAGTTCGTGCAAAAAAACCAGTATTTGTTCTTGGAAATCAAGTCACGCAAAACAAGGAATTTTTATCAATGTTTTTAAAAAGTGTTAAAAAGTTAAATGTTCCAACTTTCACTTCGGGAATGGCAAGAGGATGTTTCGGAAAAGAAGATTCTTTTTTCTTTAAGCATAATCGTAAACATGCTCTTAAAAATGCAGATGTTGTTGTTACTTTGGGAGTGCCATTAGATTTTAGATTGGGTTATGGATTTTCAATTAATAAAGAGGCTGACATAATTGCGATAAATAAGTCAAAAGATGATTTGAAGAAAAATAGAAAGCCAGAGATTGGGATTAATGGTGATCCAGCCAGAATTATGCATGAGATTGGAAAAATAATTAATGCGCCATCTTGTAAGGATTGGATAGATGAGTTAACGATTCTTGAAAAAGAAAGAGAAGAAGAAATTAAGCTTTTATCAGAAGAAAAATTTGAAAATGTAAATCCTATTTTTCTCTGTAAATCGATTGATGAATTGATTGACGACGAAAGTATTCTAGTTGCAGATGGAGGAGACTTTGTTGGTACTGCGTCTTATACGATTAAGCCAAGGCAGGCTTTGGGATGGCTAGACCCAGGTCCTTTTGGAACATTGGGCGTTGGTGGCGGTTTTGCTATTGGCGCAAAATCTTCTTTGCCACATAAGGAGGTGTGGGTGCTTTATGGAGATGGGGCTAGTGCTTACAGTCTAGCCGAATTTGATACTCTTTGTAGACATAAACTTCCTGTTATTGCTGTTATTGGAAATGATGCATCTTGGCAGCAAATTGCTAGAGAACAAAAGCAAATGCTAGGGAGTAATATTGGAACAAAATTAGCTTTTAATTCTTATGAAAAAGTTGTCGAAGGTTATGGAGGAAAAGGATATCTTGTAGAAAAGCAGGATACTTTAATTGATACTCTTAAGCAAGCGAAAGAAGATGCCAAGCTTGGATATCCCGTTCTAGTAAATGTAAAGCTTTCAAAGTCAGATTTTAGAAAAGGATCAATATCTGTATGACATCAAAAATAAAATTAATAACAATTCTTATCATGTCATGTTTTTATATGAATGTTGGAGTAAAACATTTTGTTGAACCAGAATGGTTTTTGCAGATTATGCCTCCTCAGTTTCCCAGTCATTATGCTGCAGTATACCTGAGTGGATTTTTTGAGCTATTATTTGGATTTATGTTAATTAATCCAAGAACCCGCTTTGTAGCTGGTTGGGGAATTATTTTTATTATGATTATAGTTTTTCCAGCAAATTTATACCTAGCTGTATCAGATGGTATAGTGATGGGTATTAGCAAGGAGTTAGCATGGGCTAGATTGCCTTTTCAATATCTTTTTATTGGCTTAGCTTATTGGCATGCAAAAGATATTTGAAAAAATACTAAATAAAGTTATGCAATTTTTTGCTTGGTTTATTATTAATTCAAAAGATGATTAGAGGAGTTACTTATGTTTAAAAAGATATTTATTGTGTTCTCTTTTCTAGGTTTTTTAATGGCGAATTCTCCCAAAGTAATTTTAATTACTGGAACAGCGCTCGGTATTGGAAAGTCTACTGCAGAATACTTAATTGATAAAGGTCATATTGTTTATGGGGGAGATATTCTCGTTAAAGAGAACTTGTATTTAAATGATATTGGTGGAGTAGCACTTGAAATGGATGTCACAAATCAAGAGCATATTGATCAAGCAGTTCAGCAAATCATAAATGAGCATGGAAGAATCGATGTTCTAGTTAATAATGCTGGTTTAGGCGTATATGGAGCTATTGAGGAAGTCACTATGGAGGACGCATATTATCAATACGATGTTAATTTGTTTGGAGTGGCTAGAGTTACAAAATCAGTTCTGCCTCATATGAGAGAGCAAAAAAGTGGAACGATAATTAACATCAGTTCGGTGTTAGGAGAAACCTATGGTCCTTTAGCAGGGTGGTATTTATCCACCAAGCATGCATTAGAGGGTTGGTCAGATGCGTTAAGAGTAGAATTGAAGGAATTTGATATTGATGTAGTTATAGTTCAGCCTGGAGCTATAAATACTAACTTTTTTAATGTTTCTAGAAGCTATCTTGATAAATATAAACAAGACTCTGATTATGTTCATTTGTATGGTGAGCCAGTTGCAGATTCTGAAAACTCAGTACTTTCAAATCAATCAGAACCAATTGTGATTGCAAAAGTGATAAATAAAGCAATAAATGCCCGTAATCCAAAAACGAGATATGCTGCTGGAGCTTATAGTAAGCTGGGAATATTTTTAAGAAGAATTATGACAGATAAAATGTTTGATAGATTCATTCTTTTTATTAACTGATTTATAAAAAAGGAGTCAGATATGTTTAGAAAACTAATTATATCAATGTTGTTAGTTGGAAGTGTTTTTGCAACTGATAAGCAAAAAGTTGTATTAATTACTGGTACTGCTCACGGTATTGGAAAATCTACCGCGCAATACTTAATAGAAAAAGGGCATATTGTTTACGGTGGAGATATATTAGTTGAAGAGAATTTATATCTCAACGATATTGGTGGAGTAGCATTAGTGATGGATGTTACAAAACAAGACCATGTTGATAATGCTATCAATCAAGTTATTGCAGAGCAAGGAAGAATAGATGTTTTGGTAAATAATGCTGGGATTGCTGTTGGAAGTGCTATTGAAGATGTTTCTATGGAAGATGCGCTGTATCAATTTGAAGTAAACTTATTTGGTATTGGTAGAACAGTTAAAGCAACTTTACCACACATGCGCGTACAGGGAAGTGGGACTATTATTAATATTTCCTCCGTGCTAGGTAAAGCATATAATCCGCTCTATGGATGGTATGTGTCATCTAAGCATGCTCTTGAAGGATGGTCTGATGTACTTAGGTTGGAAGTTGAACAATTTGGAATAGATGTGGTAATTATTGAGCCAGGTTTAATCAAAACAAATATTGGTAATTATTCTGCGAGATATTTTGAAAAATATAGTAAAAATTCAGTTTATGCAGACTTTTACAATTCTGGTGATTCAGAAGAAAGTAGTTTTGATGATTATTCTGATCCAATTGTTATCGCTAAAGTAATTGATAAAGCAATAAATGCAACAAACCCTAAAACAAGGTATTCTGCAGGAGCTTATAGCTGGATACTTTTGACAATGAGAAGTATATTACCCGATAGATGGTTTGATAAATTAATTTCAAACGTTACAGGTTGATTAAATTTTTGAAAATTGGGGCGATTAGCTCAGTTGGTTAGAGTATCTGCTCGACACGCAGAGGGTCACTGGTTCGAATCCAGTATCGCCCACAAGACGATAAATGCTTTAATACGACGACAAAAGGGGTTACTTTGGTAGCCCCTTTCTGTTTTATGGCGTTGCATGAAGTAGCACCAAAAGGTATAAAAAAGGTATAAATTGGGTGTAAAACGGGTGTAAAAACTCAACCAAAATTCTCAACCTAAATCAAAAACAAGGCGGGGTAGGGTAATAGTATATTTCACACACACATTCTCAAATAATTTTTTGTAAGTTTTGTTAGGTATGGATTTAGATAAAATAAAAAATATTATTAGAGAATTTGCTAAACAAAGAGATTGGGATAAATTTCATACACCAAAGAATCTGTCTATGGCTCTTTCAGTTGAAGCGTCTGAGCTAGTTGAAATTTTTCAATGGCTATCACAAGAGGAATCAAAAAATATTGACTCTAACGAGATTCAAAATGTAAAAGATGAAGTTGCTGATATCTTAATTTATCTAATTAGAATTGCAGATAAGCTTAATATAGATTTAGAAAAAGCCGTGCTCGAAAAGATTGACAAAAATAATGAGAAGTATCCAATCGACTTATCAAAAGGTAATGCTGTCAAATACAACAAAAGATAGATTATGAGTAAGATTATTTTACAACCATCTGGAAATAAAGACGCTCGTGAGCATTATGTGGATACAATAGAAAATCCTGTAAAAATAGATAGATTATCTCAATTTGTATCAG